>JAABUO010001434.1_pt1 | contig 31364 bp, 24 predicted proteins | sample 5559291 | NCBI WGS metagenome assembly JAABUO01 (sample SAMN10711878, study PRJNA513372) | rock metagenome | isolation source: Antarctica rocks | place: Antarctica: Victoria Land, Finger Mt sud | reverse complement strand
CGGCCGGTGCCTCGGCTGGTGCCGGCGGCAGCGTCTCGGTCGTGGGTGTCGGCCGGTCGGTGCCCGCCAGCTCGTCGGTCACCACGGGCGACTGCCCGACCGTCTCGCCCGGCAGCGATGCTGCGTCCTGCGCCGCGGATGCGTCGACCGAGGCGGCGAGGGCGGTGTCGCCGGCTGCCTGCTCGTCGGTCTCGTCGTCCTCGACGGCTTGCGTCTCATCGAGGTCCGGCGCGTCGACCGGGGTCGGTATCTCGGCTGGTGCCTCGGGCGCCGGATGGCTCTCGCGCTCGGCGGCTGCCGCGAGCTCCTCGGCGGTAGGCACGGGCGGCGGTCCGGCCGGCCGACTGGCTGCCCGGCGGCGGCGCCGGGGTGCGGATGCACCCTGGGTCTGCTCCGGGATCTGCTCCTGGGTGGGGCCGGTCTCGTCTGTCTGGCTCACGAATACGCCTCTCGGCCCCCGGGCGCGGTGGATAACCCGCGACCGCACAGGGGCGGTGTTCGGCACCGGCGTTCGCACGCCGATGGGCTCGGGACGCCGAGGTCAACCGCCCGCGACTGCGTGCTCTCGGTCGGTGCGAAGCGGATCGTCGAGCGACCCGTCCTCTGCCAGCCGGCCCTGTGCGAGCCTGGTCACCTCTACGGGGACCGGCGGCTCGAGACCGGCTACCGATTTGAGGGCAGCCAGTACATCGTCGGGTCGTACAGCCGGCGTCGTCTGCCGTACGACAACACGAAGTATCGCACAGTTGTCGCTCGTCACCCCATTCGACACCTCAGCCAACACAGCGACCGACACAGCGACCGACACGACAGCACCCCGGGCATCGAGCATCCGGACGCCGTCCTTGACGAGTCGCTCGACCTGCACCTCGGACTCGCCGAGGAAGGCATCGACCGCTCGTTGCACCGTCGCGGCGTCCACCTGGCGGAGCACGATGCGCCACTGCGAGGCCTCGACCCGCTCGGCGAGGCTGCCCCCGCCCGCGACAACGCACTCGAGGACGTCGAGCCCGGGCGCGAGGCTGGCGTCGAGCGCCAGCCGCACCGCCTCGGGGTCGCACGCCTGCGCCAGGGCCAGCTCGACGTACTCGGCCTCGCTCGCCACCCCCGTCGGCGCCGCCCCCAGCCACGAGATCCGCGGATGAGCGGTAAAGCCCGACGTGTACGCCATCGGCACGCGGGCGCGGCGCAGCGCCCGTTCGAAGCCGCGGGCGATGTCGCGGTGCGAGGTGAAGCGCAGGCGGCCGCGCTTCGCGTAGCGCAGGCGCAGCCGCTGGACGACCTCGGTGGGGCGCCCGGTGAGGTCGGGCTGGCGCTTGGCCACGCCGGCTCAGCCGCCGGAAGCGAGCGGGCTGCCGGCGACGGCCAGAGGAAGCAGGGTCCTGCCGGTCGGGCCGATCTCGATCGCCGTGCCCTGGGTGGGGCACACGCCGCAGTCGTAACACGGGGTCCAGCGGCAGTCGTCGACCTCGCGCCCGCTGACGGCATCCTGCCAGTCCGACCACAGCCACTCGGGGTCGAGCCCGGCGTCGAGGTGGTCCCAGGGCAGCACCTCGGCGTAGGTCCGCTCACGGGTGGTGTACCAGGCGACGTCGATGCCACAGGCCTCGGCCGCCGCCATCCACCGCTCGAAGGAGAAGTGCTCGCTCCAGCCGTCGAACCGGCCGCCGTGCCGTACGACCTCGGCGATGACCGCCCCGATGCGCCGGTCACCCCGCGAGAGCAGGCCCTCGATGATCCCGGGGCGACCGTCGTGGTAGCGGAACCCGATGGAGCGGTCGCGCCCGATCGCGTCACGCAGCAGCTGCAGGCGCCGGTCGGTCTCGGGCCACGACAGCTGCGCCGCCCACTGGAAGGGGGTGTGCGGCTTGGGCACGAACCCGCCGATGGACACTGTGCAGCGGATGTCGCGCCGGCCGGTGGCCTCGCGCCCCGCGCGGATGACGCTCTTGGCCATCCGCGCGATCTGCAGGACGTCCTCGTCGGTCTCGGTCGGCAGACCGCACATGAAGTAGAGCTTGACCTGCGACCAGCCACCCTCGTACGCCGTGGTGACGGTGCGGATGAGGTCGTCCTCGGTGACCATCTTGTTGATGACCTTGCGCAGCCGCTCGGACCCGCCCTCAGGCGCGAAGGTCAGCCCCGAGCGGCGGCCGCCGCGGGCGAGCTCCTCGGCGAGGGTGATGTTGAAGGCGTCGACCCGGGTGGAGGGCAGCTGCAGGGAGGTCTGGGTGCCCTCGTACCTGTCGGCCAGCCCCTTGGCGATCTCGCCGATCTCGCTGTGGTCAGCGCTCGACAGGCTGAGTAGCCCGACCTCCTCATACCCGGTAGCGGCGAGCCCTGCCTCGACCATCGCGCCGATGCCGGTGATGCTGCGTTCTCGCACTGGGCGGGTGATCATCCCGGCCTGGCAGAAGCGGCAGCCGCGGGTGCAGCCGCGGAAGATCTCGACGCTCATCCGCTCGTGCACCGTCTCGGCCACGGGGACCAGGGGCTGCTTGGGATACGGCCAGGCGTCGAGGTCCATGACGGTGTGCTTGCTGACCCGCGTCGGAACTCCCGGCCGGTTGGGCGTCACCCGGCCGATGCGGCCGTCGGGCAGGTAGCTGACGTCGTAGAACTGCGGCACGTAGGCCACGCCGGAGCGGGCCAGGCGCAGCAGCAGCTCCTCCCGGCCGCCGGGGCTGCCCTCGTCCTTGTGCCGGCGGACGATGTCGGTGATCCGCAGGACCGCCTGCTCGCCGTCGCCGAGCACGGCGACGTCAATGAAGTCGGCGACGGGCTCGGGGTTGAACGCGGCGTGACCGCCGGCCACGACCACGGGGTGCGTCTCGTCGCGGTCGACGGCGAGCTGGGGGATGCCGGCGAGCTGGAGCGCAACGAGCATGTTGGTGTAGCCGAGCTCGGTCGAGAACGAGATGCCGAACAGGTCGAATGCGCCGACCGGGCGGTGCCCGTCGACCGTGAACTGCGGGACGTCGTGCTCGCGCATCAGGGCTTCGAGGTCGGGCCAGACGCTGTACGTGCGCTCGGCCAAGACGTCGGGCTGCTCGTTGAGGACCTCGTAAAGGATCATGACACCCTGGTTGGGCAGGCCCACCTCGTAGGCGTCGGGGTACATCAACGCCCACCGCACGCGAGCGGCATCCCAGTCCTTGACCTGCGCGTTCAGCTCGCCACCGACGTACTGCACCGGCTTGCGCACCCGCGGCAGCAGCAGCTCCAGGCGGGGGAAGACGGACTCGACAGGCATGTCCCGAGGGTACGGCGCAGGGGCAGCCTGCTACTGGCGGGCGGGCGAGCGCAGCCGCACGTTCTCTACCAGGCCGATCGCGAGCATGTTCGCGAACATCGACGACCCGCCGTAGGACAGGAACGGCAGCGGCAGCCCGGTCACCGGCATGATCCCCAGCGTCATGCCGATGTTGACGAACGCCTGGAACGCGAACCAGACGATGACGCCGGCGCACACGAGCGTCCCGAAGGAGTCGTCGGCACGCTGCGCCACCGCGGCCGCCCGCCACAGCACCAGTCCGAGCAGGACCAGGATCAACGCGGCGCCGACGAAGCCAAGCTCCTCACCCGCCACGGTGAACACGAAGTCGGTCTTCTGCTCCGGCACGAACTGTCCCTGCGTCTGCGAGCCGTGCAGCAGCCCTCGGCCGAAGAAGCCGCCGTGCGCGTTGGCGATCATCGCCTGGTTGACGTTGTAGCCCACGCCTGAGTCGGCCGTCGTGGAGTGCCTCGCGAACTCGGTCAGCCGCGCCACCTGGTAGGGCTTGAGCAGGTGCAGGTGCAGCACCGCGAAGCCGAAGCCGATGCCCGAGGCGACGAGTGCGAGCACGTACCGGGCCGGTGCGCCCGACAGCGTCAGCATGCCGAGCAGCACCATGACGAAGACCATCGTGGTGCCGAAGTCCGGCTGCAGCATGATCAGCCCCAGCGGCGGTGCAGCCAGCAGCAGCACCGTCAGCACCTCTCGCCCACCCGGGGCCGCGCCCAGTCTGGTGCGCGTATCGGTCCGGGCGGCGCCGAGCACGATCGCCGTCACCACGATCAGTGCGACCTTGGCCAGCTCCGAGGGCTGCAGCTCGAAGCCGGCCGGCAGCACGATCCACGACCGGGCACCGTTGATCGTCGACCCGGCCACGAGCACCGCAGCCAGCCCCAGCAGGGACAGCCCGTAGATGGCGGAGGCATACGTCCGCAGCAGTCGGTAGTCGACCGACGCAACGGCGACGGCGAGCACCAGCCCGACCCCGGCGTTGAACAGGTGCTTCTCCAGGTAGGCGTACTGGTTTGCTCCGTGGTCGAGCTGGTACTGCCGGGTGGCCAACCAGACCAGCAGCGCCCCCACGACGACGAGGGTGGCCACAGCGAGCGCCAGCACCCAGTCCACGCGCCGCACGAGCGTGTTCGGCCGCCGGCGAGAGGCGGGTATCGCCGGAGCGGCCACGATCCGAAAGCTGCTCATCGGACGTCCTTGGGCGGCGCGACGCTGCCGTCGCTGCGCAGCGACGGCAACGTCGTCGGGGTCTGGCCGCCAGGCAGTGCCGCCGGGCGGTTGATGCCGTAGATGCCCTCCCAGACCTCGCGGACGGCCGGCGCCGCGAACAGCGCGCCCTGACCCGTTTTGGGCACGGTGATGACGACGACGTACTTCGGGTTCTCGAGCGGGCCGAAGGAGGCGAACCAGGAGGTGTCGCCCTGGTTCTCGACCTCGGCGGTGCCGGTCTTGCCCGCGACGTGCACCTGGTCGAGCGGGAAGCCGGCGAAGGCGCTTGACGCGGTGCCGCGCACCGTGACGTCCCCGAGCCCGGATCGGATGTAGGCGAGCACCGCCGGGTCGACCGACAGGTGCCCAGCCACCGCCGGCTTGATCACCCGCTCGACCGAGCCGTCCGGACCCAGCACTGCCTTGGCCAGGCGCGGCTGGTAGAGCGTGCCCCCGTTGGCGACCGCGGCGTAGGCCGTCGCCATCTGCAGCGGGCTGACCGACAGGTACGCGCCCTGCCCGATCCCGAGCATTGTCGCCGCGCCGCCGTTGTAGAGGTAGCCGTCCTGGCATGCCTCGGCGGCGTAGCGCTGGAACTGAGCCCGCTTGGTGGGGTCGGGCTCCTCCGGGTAGCCGGTCTGCGCGCGGCGGCAGTAGGTGCCCTTGAGCTCGTTCCACTGCTTGACGAGGCCCGCGCGGTCGACCAAGGTGCCGGCGGTCTCGGCGGGCAGATCGATGCCGGTCCGGCGCCCGAAGCCGTACTCGCGAGCGGTGCGGACGAAGACCTCCTGCGCCGGGGGCAGGTTGGTCCCGCGCCGCAGACCGCCGTCGTTCAGCCACGCGCCGTAGGCGAACCGGTCGAAGATCGTGTCGCACGAGACCACGAGGGCCTCGTGCAGGTCCATGTTGCCCGGGGCCTCGCCCTCGAAGTTGTGAAACTGCTGGGTCCCCACCTGCACCGACGGCGAGCAGTCGTAGATGCCGTTCAGGGAGGCCAGGCCCCCGCCGACCGCCGCAGTGAGCGAGACGGGCTTGAACGTCGAGCCCGGCGCCGACGAGCCCTGGTAGGCACGCGAGAGCAGCGGCGTGCCCGCGCCGGGGTCGGTCAGCGCTGCGTAGTCCTTCGCCGAGATGCCGCCGACAAAAGCCGACGGGTCGAACGTGGGCAGCGAGGCCATCGCCACCACCCGGCCGGTGCTTGCCTCGAGCACGACACCACTGGCCGTGTCGCCGCCCTTGCCCTGCGCGTGCGCCTTGACGAGCACGTGCTGCAGCGACTGCTCGAGCGTCTGCTGCACCTTTGCGTCGAGCGACAGGACCAGCGTGCCCCCGGGGCGGGGACCATCGCGCCCGACCTCGCCCGCCACCCGGCCGAAGCGGTCGACGGCGAGCCGGGTGATGCCGTCGCGCCCCCGCAGGTCCTTGTCGTAGGCCAGCTCCAGGCCGGACAGCCCGACGAGGTCGTTGCGCTGGAGGGTCGCGTCCTTGGCCAGCTGCGCCTCGGTGACCGGCCCGGTGTAGCCGAGCTCGTGGGCGGCGACCGAGCGCATCGGGTAGGTGGGCAACGACTCGGCGTCGGCAGAGATGCCAGGGAAGCGCTCGGGGTGCTCGAGGATGGCGAGGGCCTGCTCGGGCTGCACGTCGGTGGAGATCGGGATCGGCTGGTAAGGCGAGCCGTTCCAGCACGGCGCCTTGACCGTAGCGGAGCAGAAGCGCGTCCGCGCGCTCAGGTCGGCCGCCCGCAGGTGCAGCACGCCCGCTAGCCGCCGCAGGGCCGCGGCGCCGCGGTCGGGCAGGCGGTCGAGCGTGCTGCGGTCGACGGTCATCACCAGCGAGGTCCGGCTGGAGACGAGCAGGCGGCCGGCGTCGTCGAGGATCCGCCCGCGGGAAGCGGCGTTGACGACCTCGCGGACCCGGTTGCCCTCCGCCGCCACCCGGTAGTGGTCGGCCTGCACCACCTGCAGCGACCACAGTCGCAGCCCCAGGGTGGCGAACAGGGCGAGCACGACGAACCGCAGCATGGCGACCCGCAGCCGCGAGTGCTGGATCACTGCTTGGCCTTGGGCCGCAGCCGGCGCAGCAGCCAGCTGATGAACGGGAAGGCGAACGGCGTCAGCAGCACGGCATACACGGCGCCCCCCACCACGCTTCGGCCCAGGCTGTCACCACCGGCCCGGGAGTCGTCGACGAGCGCGCCGGTGGCGGCGAACAGCAGCGCCGACAGAACCCCCGCTCCCGCCACTGTCGCGATGGGGACGACGACCGAGCGCGCGGCCTCCTGGCGCAGCATTCCGGCGAGGTAGCCGACGACGCACAGCACCATCGCGAGGCGACCGATGACGTGATCGGAGATGAGGTCAGCCCCGATGCCGGTGATGAACCCCGCCACGCACCCCGCCGCCGGCCCGATCCGAAGGGCCAGGCAGACGAGCACGATTGTCGGAAGCGCCGGGCCGCCGAGCGGCAGCGGCAGCACCCCGACGAGCGCCGGCTGCAGCACGACGGCGACGGCGAGCACGACGCCGGCCGCGAGAGCCTGGCGCACGGACACAGCCCTCATCCTCCCGGTCGCCGGCTGGGCTCGCGGCGCATGAGGATGGCCGGCGGAGGCGGCGCGCAGACGCTGGCCGCCCAGCCGGGCCGGCAGGACCGGGGCGCTCATCCCTTCCCCCGCGGCGGCAGCAGCCGGTCACCGGAATCGGCGGCGGCGTGCCGGACGACGACTCCGACGAGGTCGAGCCGCCCGAAGCCGGCGTAGGTCCGCACGCTGGCCCGCCGCGACAGCCCGTCGCCCGCTGTCGAGGTGCCCGTGACCAGACCGACGGGGACGCCGCCGGGGTAGTCGCCGCTGCCGAAGGTGACGACGCGCTCGCCCGCGCGGATGGGGACCGTGGGATCGAACAGGGTGAAGCCGAGCTGGCCCGTGGCCCCCGTACCGGTCACCGTACCAAGCGCACGCGTCGCCTCCAGTCGCGCCCCGACGACCGACATGGGGTCACTCGCGAGCCGTACCGTCGAGGTGCTCGCCACCGCACGGACCACCACGCCCACCAGCCCATCGGCGACGACCACGAGTTGCCCGACAGCCACCCCCGCCCCCGTGCCCGCGTCGAGGTCGACCACCTGCTCGCTGCCCGTCACGCCGCCCGCGCCGATGACCCGAGCCGGCACGATGGTGAAGGCCGCCTTGTCAGCGGCCAGGCGCAGGCGGGCGAGCTCGGCCGCGACCCGCCGCGCGTCGGCGTCGGCAGCAACCTGCCGGCGCAGCGTGCCGACCTGCTGCTCCAGGGCGTCGGCCCGGGCGCGCTGCTTGTCGGCCTGGCCGAGCGAACCCACGGCGCGGCGCACGGGCCGGGTCACCGCGCTCACCCCGCGCTCCACCGGTCCGACGACGCTCGCCACGCCGTCACCCAGCCGCGAGTCGGCACCGCGCGCGCGGTAGTCCAGGGTCAGCAGCACCAGAGCGGCGACGAGCAGCAATGCCAGCAGCAGCCGCCCGCCCCGCGAGTCACGCACTGGTCACCCCTACCTGCCAGCTCACGCCCGCGGCTCCGGCCGCAGCACCTGCTGCAGCGCCTCGAACTCCTCAACGCACCGACCGGCGCCCAGGGCGACGGCGTGCAGCGGGTTGTCGGCGAGCGAGACCGGCATCCCCGTCTCCTGGCGCAGCCGCTCGTCCATCCCCCGCAGCAGCGCTCCGCCACCGGCCAGCATGATCCCGCGGTCCATGATGTCGCCGGCGAGCTCGGGCGGGCACTTGTCGAGTGTCCCCTTGACCGCATCGATGATCGCTGTCACCGGCTCGTCGACAGCCTCCCGGATCTCCTCGGCGGACACGACGATGGTCTTGGGCAACCCGCTGACGAGGTCACGGCCGCGGATCTCGGCCGACGCCTCGTCCTCGCGTGGCCAGGCGGAGCCGATCGCCATCTTGATCTCCTCGGCGGTGCGCTCGCCGAGCAGCAGGCTGTACTGCTTCTTGACGTGGGCCATGATCGCCTGGTCGAGCTCGTCGCCGCCGGTGCGGATGGACTGGCTGGTGACCACGCCGCCCATCGAGATGACGGCGACCTCGGTCGTGCCGCCGCCGATGTCGACGATCATGTTGCCGGTTGGTTCGTGCACGGGCATGTCAGAGCCGATCGCAGCTGCCATCGGCTCCTCGACGATGTAGACCTTGCGCGCTCCCGCGGCGTAGGCGGTGTCCTTGACGGCCCGCTGCTCGACGCCGGTGATGCCGGAGGGGACGCAGACGACGATGCGCGGCTGGGCGAACCGTCGGTGGCGGTGCACTTCCTGGATGAAGTAGCGCAGCATCCGCTCGGTCGTCTCGAAGTCGGCGATGACGCCGTCCTTGAGCGGGCGGATGGCGACCATGTTGCCGGGGGTGCGGCCGATCATCCGCTTGGCGCGGGCACCGACGGCGACGACTGTCTGCGTGGTGGTGTTCATGGCGACGACGCTGGGCTCGTTGAGGACGATGCCGCGCCCCCGGACATAGACGAGGGTGTTCGCGGTACCCAGGTCGATCGCCATGTCGCGACCGGCGAAGGGAAACGCTCTAGCCATGCGGCGGCCTCTCAGCAAAGGAGTGCGCCTCAAATGTAGGGCCCCGGTCACCCGCCGACGGCTGCGACTCGCAGGCCGGGGGCGCGCGACCCGGGGGGTGGTGCCTCGCTACAGCTGGGGAAAGAACAGCGTCGCCTCACGGGTCCCGGACTCGGGCGAGTCGCTGCCGTGGACGATGTTCTCACCGATCTCGAGCGCGTAGTCGCCGCGCACTGACCCGGGCGCCGCTTTCACGGGGTCGGTGGTGCCCATGAGCGTGCGCACGGCCTCGACCGCCCGGGGCCCCTCGACGACGAGCGCCATCAGCGGGCCGCCCGTGATGAAGTGGACGAGCTCACCGAAGAACGGCTTGTCGGTGTGCTCCTGGTAGTGCTTCTCCGCCGTGGCGCGATCGAGGATGCGCAGCTCGGCGGCCACCAGGGTCAGTCCCTTGCGCTCGAGCCGGTTGATGACCTCGCCCACGAGGCCGCGGCGCACTCCGTCGGGCTTGACCAGGACGAGGGTGCGCTCGGCGGCCACCAGGGACTCCTTCGGTGCGGGGGATCAGACGGGGCCGGATGCGTGTGCTGCCGGCATGCCGAGTCTATGGCGACGGCGACCCACTGAGCGTGCTGCGGCGCTCACCTGCGCAGCAGCGTCCGAGCCTCGCCCACCGTGACCAGCGAGCCGGTGACGAGGACGCCGGCGCCGCCGTAGGGCACGTCCTCCTCGGCCAGGCGCACCGCCGCGTCGAGCGCGTCGTCGAGCCGCGGCGCCACCTCCACCCGGTCGGCCCCGAACACCTCGACAGCGATGGCCGCGAGCTCGTCGGCCGGCATCGCTCGGGACGAGCCGGTCTGGGTCAGCACCACGTTGTCGAGCACGGGCTCGAGCACTGTCAGCATCCCGCCCGCGTCCTTGTCCCCCAGGATGCCGATCACGCCGACGAGCCGGTCGAAGGCGAACTCCTCGGTGATGGCGGCGGCCAGCGCACGGGCCCCGGCGACGTTGTGCGCCCCGTCGAGCAGCACGCTTGGCGAGGAGCGGACCGTCTCCAGCCGTCCGGGTGAGGTCACGGCGGCGAAGCCCGCGCGCACCGCTTCGATGTCGATCTGCCGCCCGCTACCGCCACCGAGAAAGGCCTCGACTGCCGCGAGCGCGCACGCTGCGTTGTGCGCCTGGTGCGCTCCGTGCAGCGGCAGCAGCAGCTCGGTGTACTCCCCGCCCAGGCCCTTGAGCGTCAGCAGCTGTCCACCAACAGCGAGGGAACGGGACAGCACGCCGAACTCGATGCCCTCGCGGGCCACAGTCGTGCCGAGCTCCGCGGCGCGGCGCAGCAGCACTGACGCCGCATCCAGCTCCTGCTGCGCGATGACAGCGACCGCTCCCTCGCGCAGGATGCCCGCCTTCTCGGCCGCGACCTCGGCCACGGTGGTGCCGAGCTCACGGTGGTCAAGCGACACCGGGCCGATGACCTGCACCGCGGACTGCACCACGTTCGTCGCATCCCAGGTGCCGCCCATCCCGACCTCGATCACCCCGATGTCGACCGGCGCATCGGCGAAGGCCGAGAACGCCATGGCAGTCAGCAGCTCGAAGTAGGTGACCCGCTGCTCGCCCTTGGAGTCGAGCAGCTCGGCGTAGGGGGCGACGTCGTCGTAGGCCCGGACGAAGGCTGCCGTGCTGGCGGGGCGACCGTCGATGCTGATCCGCTCGGTCACCGACTCCAGGTGGGGCGAGGTGTAGCGGCCCGGGCGCAGGCCGAACGCGTGCAGCAGCGAGTCGACCATCCGGGCGGTCGAGGTCTTCCCGTTCGTCCCGGTGAGGTGAATGGTCGGGTAGGCCGTCTCAGGGTGGCCGAGCAGATCGACGAGGGCGGTGATGCGGCTGAGGTCGGGCACCATGTGCGCGGGCTGACGGTCGGCCAGGGAGCGCTCGACGCGGGCGAGCTCGGCGGCATCGGCGGCCCCGGATGGGCCGGACACCGGGCCGGACAGGGTCAGGTCGGACGCCGGCTGGTCAGACAAGAGACCCGAGCCGGCCCTGCAGCTGCTCGATCTCCACCTCGGCGGCGCTGGAGCGCTCGCGCATCCGCGACACGACTTCGACCGGCGCCTTCCCGACGAAGGCGTCGTTGCCGAGCTTGCGGTTCACCTGCTCACGCTCCTTCTCGGCGGCGGCGAGCTGCTTGGTCAGCCGGGCGCGCTCGGCTGCGACGTCGACGGCGCCGCGCAGGTTGAGCGAGAGGCTGGCACCGGCGGCCTGCAGCACCGGCCAGCCGTCGGGAGCTGCCTCCGCCGGCTCGACGGTGAGGTCGGTGAGCGAGCCGAGCTCGGCTGCCCAGCCCCCGCTGGGAGCGAGCCCGTCCCGGGCGACGAGCACCGCCGGCACCTTGCGCCCCGGCGGCAGCCCCTGCTGCACCCGAAACCGGCGCACCTCCCCGACCAGCTCCTGGAAGCGAGCGACTTCCTGCTCGGCGTCGGCATCGGCTCTCGGTCCGCCCTCGATGCCGGGCCAGGTGGCGGTCGCGACGGTCTCACCGCCCGTCAGCGCGCGCCACAGCTCGTCAGTGGCGAACGGCATCACCGGGTGCAGCATCCGCAGCAGCGCGTCGAAGCAGTGGCCGAGCACCCTCCTGGTGCGCGCGGCATCGGCTCCCCCGGCGCGCAGCGGCACCTTGGCCAGCTCGACGTACCAGTCGAAGAGCTCGTCCCACGCGAAGTGGAACAGCGCGTCGCAGACCTTCGCGAACTCGAAGCCCTCGTAGAGCGAGTCGACCTGGGCTGTGACGGCATCGAGCCGGGACAGGATCCAGCGGTCGGCCACGGACAGCCCACCGGCGTCGGGCCGGCCGTCGCTCACGGCACCGTTCATCAGCGCGAAGCGGGTGGCGTTCCAGAGCTTGTTGACGAAGTTGCGGCTGCCCTGCACCCACTCCTCGCCGACCGGCACGTCGACCCCGGGGTTGGCGCCGCGGGCGAACGTCCAGCGCAGCGCGTCGGCGCCGTAGCGGTCCATCCAGTCGAGCGGGTCGACGACGTTACCGGCCGACTTCGACATCTTGCGGCCGCGCTGGTCGCGCACGAGGCCGTGCAGCAGCACCGCACGAAACGGCGGCTCCTGCTGGATGTAGGTGCAGAACATCATCATCCGGGCGACCCAGAAGAAGATGATGTCGTAGCCGGTGACCAGCACGTCGGTCGGATAGAAGTGCTCGAGGTCGCTCGTCTGGTCCGGCCAGCCCAGCGTGGATGCCGGCCACAGCGCGGACGAGAACCACGTGTCGAGGACGTCCTCGTCCTGCAGCCAGCCCTCGCCCGACGGCGGCACCTCGTCCGGGCCCGGCGCCACCACCTCGCCGTCCGGGCCGTACCAGACCGGGATGCGGTGGCCCCACCACAGCTGTCGGCTGATGCACCAGTCGTGCATGTCGTCGACCCAGCCGAAGTAGCGTCCGGCCATCGACGCCGGAACCATCGCCGTCTCGCCCTGCCGCACCGCGTCACCGGCCCGCTTCGCCAGCGGCGCGACGCGCACGAACCATTGCAGCGACAGGCGGGGCTCCACCACGGTGCCGCAGCGTGAGCAGTGGCCGACGCTGTGCACGTAGGGGCGCTTCTCGGCCGCGATCAGCCCCTGCTCACGCAGAGCGGCGACCACGGAGGGGCGCGCCTCGAACCGGTCGAGCCCCTCGAAGGGTCCGGGGACGGTGATGACGCCCCGCTCGTTCATGATCGTGATCGCCTGCAGGTCGTGCCGCTGGCCGATCTCGAAGTCGTTCGGGTCGTGCGCTGGCGTGACCTTGACGGCGCCGGTGCCGAAGGCCGGGTCGACGTGCTCGTCGGCCACCACCGGGATCTCGCGGCCGGTCAGCGGCAGCGGCACGGTCGTGCCGACGAGGTGGGCGTAGCGCTCGTCGTCGGGATGAACGGCGACGGCGGTGTCGCCGAGCATGGTCTCGGCGCGGGTGGTGGCGACGACCACCGGCCCGTAGACGATCGACACAAGCTCGCCGTCGGTGTCGCGGTGCTCAACCTCGATGTCGGACAGCGCCGTGAGGCAGCGCGGGCACCAGTTGATGATCCGCTCGGCGCGGTAGATCAGGTCGTCGTCGTAGAGCCGCTTGAAGATGGTGCGCACGGCGCGCGAGAGGCCCTCGTCCATCGTGAAGCGCTCGCGCGACCAGTCGACGCTGTCGCCGAGGCGGCGCATCTGACCGAGGATGCGGCCGCCGTACTCCGCCTTCCACTGCCACACCCGTTCGACGAACGCCTCGCGGCCGAGGTCGTGCCGCGAGAGCCCTTCGCCGGCCAGCTCGCGCTCGACCACGTTCTGGGTCGCGATGCCGGCGTGGTCCACCCCCGGCAGCCACAGCGCGTCGTAGCCCTGCATCCGTTTGCGCCGCGTCAGCGCATCCATCAGCGTGTGCCCGAACGCGTGGCCGATGTGCAGCGAGCCGGTGACGTTGGGCGGAGGGATGACGATGGTGAAGGTGGGCCGACCGTCACCGCGGGCCCGGAACACGTCGGCGTCGACCCAGCGCTGGTAGGCGGCCGCCTCGACCGACGACGGGTCGTACGTCGTCGGCAGGTCGGGGCGGCCGGGCTCGCTGGGCATGCCTGCGAGTCTAGAGATCGGCTGGGCGCGGCCCGCTGACCAGCGGCCGCGACCGGGTGGGGATGCGCACTCAGGCGGGACGGGACTCGTGCCGATGACCCGGGAGACGACTCGTCTTCTCTCGGAGGTACCAGGTGCCGGACCAGGACACCCCGCTCGCCGCTCGCACGATCCTGCCCGGTGTTCCGTTCGAGCCCGGGCCCGATGACGGAGCCATCCCGGGGCAGCGCGCCCCTGACCTGCCGCCCGGCGCCGGGTGGCCGCAGGGAGTTCACCCCGGCTGGGAGCAGCAGGGGTACGCGCCGCAGGGGTACGGGCAGCCTCAGTACGGCCAGCCTCAGTACCAGCCTCAGCAGTACGAGCAGCAGCCCCAATACCAGCCGCAGCAGTACGCCCAGCCTCAGTACGGGCAGCCTCAGTACCAGGCGCAGCAGTACGAGCAGCAGCCCCAGTACGGCCAGCCTCAGCAGTACGAGCAGCAGCCGCAGTACGGGCAACCCCAGCAGTACCAGCAGCAGGACCAGCCCGCGACGTGGGCGGCAGCGCCCGGGACACCGGAGCACCAGCCGCAGCAGTGGCCGGAACAGCAGGTGCCGGAACAGCAGTGGCCGGAACCGCAGGGCCAGGATCAGCAGGGTCCCGGCGCACCACACGTCGCGCCGAGCTGGGCCCAGGGCGGCCCGGCGAGCGGCCCGTCGTACGCCATCCCCGGCGTCCCCGCCGCCGCCTATGGAGCACCGATGGGCCAGGGCTTTCCCAACCCGCCGCCGGCGGCGCCGCAAGGGCTCTGGGGCGAGCCGGCGCCCAGCGCTTTCCCGCCGGCCGCCCAGGGCAAGCGCCGCGGCGCAGGCGGACGCGGGTTACGACGACGGCAGCGCCCGGCTCAGTCGCCGGCCGCCGCCGCGCCGTACGCCCCGCAGATGTACCAGTCGGAGCAGCCGGCAGCCGAGGTGTCCAAGCCGCCGCGCCGGCGCTCGGGTGCTCGGCGCACGACTGCTGCCCCGCGCTCGCCGCGCACGGCTGTCGTCGCAGGAGGGGCGGCCGCCCTGCTCGCGGGCGGCGGCCTGCTGGCCTACACCCAGCTGCACGGGTCGAGCACCCCGGCAGTGGTACCGCCGGCCGCGGGCAGCCGACTCGTCGCCCCGGCCTTCGCACTACCCACCAACGTCGGCGGCCTGCCAGTGCAGCCCGCTGCATCGTCAGCGGCCACGCGAACGTCAGTCACCGCCGCACTGGCTCGTCGAGCACCCGGCACGCCGGCACCCACCAAGGTGGCTGCGTTCGGCTCCGGACCCGGCTCGTCGCTGGACGTTGCTGTCTACCGCGCCGGCACCCGTGGCGCGGCCACGGCTGACAGCCTGGTCAAGGGCCTGTCGAAGCCTCGCTCCGGTGACCGCGGGATCGGGGCCCGCGTCGTTCCCGCGGGCGCCGCGGGCGGGCGCATGACCTGCGGTGGCGAGTCCGGCAAGGGCGCAGCGACCTGGTGCGTGTGGACAAGTGCCTCGTCAGTCGGCGTGACGCAGGCTCCTGGCAGCACTGACGTCAGCGCGCTAGCCGCCAGCACCCGGGAGCTGCGCGCTTTCGCCGCCCACTAGGAGCGAGCCCGTCGAGATCGCAGTTATCCGTGGTCGAGACGCCACCAGAAGGTGGCGTATCGGGCGCGCAGTGGCTCGACCCCGGGACGATGACTGCAGTTCCGACGGCCACTGCCACGCGCGCCTCAGCCGGCGGGCCACCGCAACCCCTACGGCGCGATGCCCGCCACATCGCCGCAGGCTGCCCGGATCGCCGCCCTAGGGTGAGGCCATGACCTCCGGCCTGGTGAGCGGCCCGACCGAGCTGGAGCTGGAGCTCGATGGCGAGTGGTCCATCGGCGGGAAGCTGTTCGGCGGGTACCTGCTGCGCGAGCTGGTGGGTGCGACCCTGTCGCAGTCCGAGCATCCGCACCCGCTGAGCGTCAGCGCGCACTTCCTGTCACCGCCGGCCCCGGGCCCGGCGCTGGTCCTGGCCGAGCGACTGCGGGCAGGCCGCCGGACCAGCGTCGTCCGCGGCTCGCTCTACTCCGGCGACCGCAGCTGCGCGGAGGTCGTCGTGACCTCCGGCGAGCTCGCCGCGCCCGGCCCGGCCATCTGGGCCGACCCCGAGCGGGCAATCGTGCTGCCGCCGGTCGAGGACTGTGCCGAGGCCCCCACGTCCAACCCGTCCGGCGCTGCCATTGGACACCTTGGCCACATCGACCTGCGGGTGGACCCCGCCACCGCCGGCTGGACCGGCGGGCAACCCAACGGCATCCCCGAGATCCGCGGCTGGATGCGGCCACGCGACGGTGTGATGGGCCCGCTGTGGCTGCTCATCGCCGTCGATGCGCTGCCGCCGGTCACCTTTCCCCTAGGACTGCGTGGCTGGGTGCCGACAGTGAGCTTCGACGTCCAGCTCCGGGCGCTGCCGACGACCAGGTGGGTCGGGGTGCGTCACCGCGCCGCCCTCATTGCCGGTGGCTGGCTGGATGAGACCTGCGACATCGTCGACGAGAACGGGAACCTGCTGGCGAGCGGGCGCCAGCTCGCGGCGTACCGCGAGCCCGAGGGACAGCTCCGGCCCTAGGCAGCGCCCGATGGCCCTATGCCTGTAGACCCGGTCAGGCTGACTTCTCGCGCCGCTCCCGCTTGGCGGGGGTGATCTCGCGGGGAACGATGGTCGGGTTGGCGTGCTTGCTGACGACCTCGCCAGTGATCACCACGCGGGCGACGTCCTTGCGCCCGGGGATGTCGTACATCACCGACATGAGCACCTCTTCCATGATCGCCCGCAGCCCTCGCGCACCCGTGCCGCGCAGGATGGCGAGGTCGGCGATGGCTTCCAGCGCATCCTCGGTGAAGTCGAGGTCGACGCCGTCGAGGTCGAACAAGCGCTTGTACTGCCGCACCAGCGCGTTGCGAGGCTCGGTGAGAATGCGGATCAGCGCCTCGCGATCGAGGTGGGACACGCTGGTGAGCACGGGCAGCCGGCCGATGAACTCCGGGATCATCCCGAACTTGAGCAGGTCCTCGGGCATGACCTCGCCGAAGACCTCCGACTTCTCGGGGTCGTCCTTGCTGTGCACGATCGCCCGGAAGCCCAGGGCCTTGGCGCCGTGCCGGCTCTCGATCAGCTTCTCGAGCCCGGCGAACGCCCCGCCGCAGATGAACAGGACGTTGGTCGTGTCGATCTGGATGAACTCCTGGTGGGGGTGCTTGCGACCCCCCTGCGGCGGGACGCTCGCGGTTGTGCCCTCCAGGATCTTGAGCAGCGCCTGCTGAACCCCCTCGCCGGAGACGTCGCGCGTGATCGACGGGTTCTCTGACTTGCGGGCGATCTTGTCGACCTCGTCGATGTAGATGATCCCGGTCTCGGCCTTCTTGACGTCGTAGTCAGCCGCCTGGATCAGCTTCAACAAGATGTTCTCGACGTCCTCGCCGACGTAGCCGGCCTCGGTGAGCGCGGTGGCATCGGCGATGGCGAACGGGACGTTGAGCATCCGCGCGAGCGTCTGGGCCAGCAGCGTCTTGCCGCAGCCGGTCGGTCCGAGCAGCAGGATGTTGCTCTTGGCAAGCTCGACGTCGCTCTTGCCCGACTCGTTGCCGCCCGCCTGCACCCGCTTGTAATGGTTGTAGACCGCGACCGACAGTGTCTTCTTCGCCGGCTCCTGGCCCACCACGTAGGAGTCGAGGAACTCGAAGATCTCGCGGGGCTTGGGAAGCTCGTCCCACTTGAGGTCCGAGGACTCGCTCAGCTCCTCCTCGATGATTTCGTTGCACAGGTCGATGCACTCGTCGCAGATGTAGACACCTGGCCCCGCGATGAGCTTCTTGACCTGCTTCTGCGACTTGCCGCAGAACGAACACTTCAGCAGGTCCCCGCCGTCACCGATGCGCGCCACCCGCGTCATCTCCCTGCTGCTCGGGGGGTGGTGTCACCCCTGCTGCCCTGACCTCGAGTCGGACGACGACCGCCTGGCTGGCAGCTGCTCGCGCATGGCGCGCCCTCGGGCGCACCCGCTGGGACCGTACAACCAGCACCGGCTCCAGCGCGTGCTTTCAGCTGGCGCTGCGCAGTGCAGATGTCTTGCGCGACTTCAGCACCTCGTCGACCAGCCCGTACTCCACTGCCTCGTCGGCCGTGAGGATCTTGTCGCGGTTGATGTCGATGCGCACCTGCTCCTCGGGGCGCCCCGTGTGCTGGGACAGCATCCGCTCGAGCAGCGCGCGCATTCGCATGATCTCGCGGGCCTGGATCTCGATGTCGCTCGACTGGCCCTCGCCCGAGCCGCTCGGCTGGTGGATGAGGATCCGGGCGTTGGGCACGGCGAATCGCTTGCCCTTCGCGCCGGCCCCCAGCAGCACCGCTGCCGCGCTGGCCGCCTGCCCCAGGCAGACGGTGGAGACGTCGGGGCGGATGAACTGCATCGTGTCGTAGATCGCCGTGAGCGCCGTGAACGAGCCACCCGGCGAGTTGATGTAGATGTTGATGTCGCGGTCGGGGTCCTCGGACTCGAGGTAGAGCAGCTGCGCCATGACGTCGTTGGCGGAGACGTCGTCGATCTGCACGCCGAGAAAGACGATCCGCTCCTTGAGCAGCTTGGAGTACGGGTCCATGCCGTACTCGCCGCGGCTCGTGCGCTCGATGATGTTGGGTAGGACGTAGCGCCCCGTGGGGTTCGGATAAGGCATCTGCTCGCTCCTCAACTGACCGGGCCGGCGCTCGGCACCTGGGCCGCGCGCTGCACAACGTGGTCGACGAACCCGTACGCCTTCGCCTCTTCGGCGGTGAACCACCGGTCGCGGTCGGAGTCCTCTTCGATCTTCTCGTGGGTCTGACCGGTGTGGTAGGCGATGCGTTCCTGCAGGGTGCGGCGGGTGTAGATCATCTGCTCGGCCTGGATGGCGATGTCGGCTGCCGTGCCGCCGATCCCCCCGGAGGGCTGGTGCATCATGATCCGCGAGTGCGGCAGGGCGTAGCGCTTGCCCTGAGCCCCGGCGCAGAGCAGGAACTGCCCCATGCTGGCCGCGAGGCCCAAAGAGAAGGTCGCGACGTCGTTGGGGACAAACTCCATCGTGTCGTAGATGGCCATCCCTGCGGTGACCGAACCGCCGGGGGAGTTGATGTAGAGCGCGATGTCGCGCTTCTCGTCCTCGGCCGCGAGTAGCAGAAGCTGCGCGCAGATCAGGTTGGCGATCGTGTCCTCGACGACGCTGCCCAGGAAGATGATGCGCTCCCGCAGCAACCTGTCGTAGACGCGCTCGTCGAGGGTTGCTGCCCCCGGACCGGGCCCTCGCAGGGTGGGGACCACGAGCTCACTCATGAGCAACTCCTTCTTGTGCGGGTGGCTGCCGCCGGTGGTGCCAGCGTGCGTGCCGCCCGGCCTTGTGCTGTCGCTGACACTAACCACCGGGTCTGACACTCCCGTCCCGGAAAGGGGCAGTTTCGCCGTAGGCGTGAGTGTGGCTGTCGCCGTAGGCGTGAGTGTGGCTGTCGCCGTAGGCGTGAGTGTCACGGTCGCCGTAGGCCTGAGCGGGCGTGCCGCTGCGGTCGAGCAGGTCCGGGCGGGCGCCGACCGCGACGACGAGCGCAGCGAGCGGGACGAGGACGAGGGCCACCCGCAGTCCGGTGCGGTCCGCGAGCAGGCCGACCGTCGGCGGGGCGAGGAGGAAGCCGACTCTCGCCAGCAGGCCCACAAAGGACAGCGCCTGAGCCGGCGGCATGTCCGGGTTACGTCCGGCGGCGCTGAAGACCCCGGGGAAGAAGGCTGAGGCACCCAGGCCGGCGAGCGTGAATCCGATCGCGGCGGCAACTGGTCGGCCCACCGCTAAGCCAACTGTGGTACCGAGACCGGCAAGGACAGCCCCGCTGCGGACTACAGCGGCGGCGCCCAGCCGGACGAAGAGCCTGTCCCCAGCCAGACGTCCGAGCGTCATACCACCGCTGAAGCCCACGAGCCCAGCGGCAGCGAGGGCGGGTCCAGCCCCCGCGTCGCGCAGGTATACAGCCGACCACGACGCCGGTGCATCCTCGACGACTGCCGCCACCAGCACCAGGAACCCCAGCAGCAGTACGCGTCGGGAGACCGGCATCCTGCTGCCCTTGGCGGATGTCGACCGCTGTTCCGGGCCGTGCGACAGCCGCGTGCGGGAGAGCTGGACCGATGCCGCGACCGCGAGGGCGCCGAGCACGAGGCAGGTGCCGGCGAGCTGTGCCGTCACGCTGACGTGGCCGGCGGCAGCTGCGGTCGCCGCTACCGCGCCTGTGACCGCTCCAAGACTCCAGCCCGCGTGCATGCCGCTCATCAGCGACCTTCCGGTCGCGAGCTCCAGCTCGGCGGCGAGGGTGTTCATGGAGACGTCGGTCGCGCCGTCGGCCACACCGGCGAGGACAAGGACTCCGGTGAGCACAGCCCACGTCGGCGCCACGCCGACCCATGGCAGGACGACCAGCAGAGCCAGCCCTGTCGCCGGGGCGACGACCCGGGCCGGGATGCGGACGAGTAGAGGCACGACGCCCAGTGCACCGACCAAGCCGCCGAGCCCGACGCCGAGCAGCGCGAGCCCGAGCCGGCCCGGGGTGAGATGTAGGGCCTCGCGGACGGCTGGGATGCGCGGCCACCAGCTGCCGAGTGCCGCGCCGTCGACGAAGAAGACAGCGGCGGCGGCCATCCTTCCCCAGGCTGCGGACCTCATGAGCCGGGCTCGACCCCGCTCAGCTCGCGGCCGGACGTCAGGCCTGCGCGGCGGGCTTCTCCTGGCCGGGTGCTCCGACAGGCTCACCAGCCTCGGCCCCGCCGGAGACCTCTGCGATCTGCTCGGTCTCGGCTGCGAATGCCTCGGCGTCGCTCGGTCCGCTATCGCCACGTTCGGTCGCCTCGGTCGGCTCCGCCGTAGCTGGCTCGGTCGGCTCCGCCGTAGCTGGCTCGGTCGTGCCGCCCGCCTCCTCGTCCAGCGGCTCGTCGAGCGGCTCGGCTTCCAGCTCGTCGTCGTCCAGCTCGTCCGACAGCTCCCCGGCGTTCTCTGCCAGCGCGCCGATGTCGACCGGGCGCCCGGAGGCGTCGGTTACGGTGGCCGACTCCAGCAGGGTGGCGAGTGCCTTGCCGCGGACGACCTCGGCCATCAGCATCCCGACCTGGCCCTGCTGCATCACCTGGTTCGCGAACTCCTGCGGCGCCATCTGCGACTGCTGCGCCCGCATGATCAGGTGCTCGGTGAGCTCCTCCTGGCTGACGTTGAGCTCCTCGCGGGAGGCGAGTGCATCCAGGACGAACTGGGCCTTGACCGCCTGCTCCGAGCCCTCGCGGACCTCGGCGTCGAACTCCTCGGCGGCCTTGCCCTCGGCGGCGAGGTAGGCCTCTCGGTCCATCCCTACCTGCTCGAGCTGGTGCCCCATCGAGTGCTCGCGGGCGTCGACCTCGCTCTGCACGACCGAGTCGGGCAGCGGGATGTCGGTCAGCTCGAGCAGCCGCTCGAGGACGCGGTCGCGGGCCTGCACCCCCTGCTCGAGCCGCTTGACCCGCTCGAGCCGGGTACGGACGTCGGCGACGAGCTCGTCAAGCGTGTCGAACTCGCTGGCCGTCGTCGCGAGGTCGTCGTCGAGCTCGGGGCGCAGCTTCTCCTTGACCGACCGGACGGTGACTGTCACGTCGGCCGCGCGCCCGGCGAACTCCCCTGCCTGCAGCTCGGTCTGGAAGGTCCGCTGCTCGCCCTCGGCGGCACCGATGATCGCCTCGTCCATACCGGCGATGACGTTGTCGCCGCCGACCTCGTACGACATGCCGCTGGTCGCTGCCGCCTCGACCTGCTGGCCGTCGACTGCCGCGGCGAGGTCGATGGTCAGGTAGTCGCCCTCCTGCACCGGCCGCTCGACCGGCTCGAGGGTCGAGAAGCGGTCGCGCATCCCGTCGAGCTGCTCCTCGACGTCGGACTCGCTGACCTCGACGTCGTCGACAGTCACCTCGAGGCCCTCGGTGTCGGGCAGCTCGAACTGAGGGCGCACGTCGACCTCGGCGGTGAACACCAGGGACGAGCCGTCGTTGAACTCGGTGACGTCGACCTCGGGGCGCGAGAGCACGTCGAGCGCCTCGGACTCCACCGCTTCGGAGTAGAAGCGCGGCAGCGCCTCCTGCAAGGCCTCGTCGAGGATGTGGCTGCGCCCGACCCGCTGGTCGATGATGCGCGCCGGGACCTTGCCCGGCCGGAAGCCCGGGACCCGGACCTGACCCGCCACCTTCTTGTAGGCGGCGTCAAGGCTCGGCCGAAGCTCGTCGAAGGGCACCTCGACCGTGAGCTTGATACGGGTCGGGCTGAGGGCTTCCTTGGTGGCCTTCACGGCGGCGTCACTCCTGGTCGTGGACGCCGGCGAGGCTGAGCGCCGGCGTGGATTCGGGCTGTCGGGGCGGGGAGATTCGAACTCCCGATCTCCTGCTCCCAAAGCAGGCGCGCTAGCCACTACGCTACGCCCCGGAACGTGCGCCGCTGATCATACGGGCGGCCGCTGGGGACGCTGAAGATGCGCCGTGGGCGGCAGTCGCGCTGGCACCGGCTTCTGCAACCTGACTGCGGTACCCCTCGGTCGACACCCGCGGCGTGTGCGAGCCGCGGGCTGTCAGGAGGTGCAGATTTACAGAGCCCTGCGGAAGCTGACGGGTCCGTCGGCACGCGTCCGTCACCATCGTCGTGCGCTGGTCGAGACTGCCGACCGACGCGGGCTGGTCGATCTTGCAGGCGTCAGCGAACAGTAAGCCGAGCATCCCCGGCGCGGGAGGCCGGGCCGCCCGGCTCAGTCGCCGAGGTCCCACAGCAGCCGGTAGTAGCTGACGCGCTCGGGCTCAGCCGCGACGCCGTAGGCGTCGAGCAGCAGGCCGTCCCAGCCTGGGCCGAAGTTCCACTCGGTGCTCCAGGTGGCGACGGCGAGGTCGGCCCACCTGTCCGCCCTGCCCAGTGCGCCCAGATCGACATGTCCGGACCAGGTCCCGTCATCGCCCACCAGAGTGTTGGGCTCGCAGGCGTCGCCGTGGCAGACGACCAGCCGGTCCATCGGCGGCACGTCGCTCACCCGCTGCAGCGTGGTGTCGAGCCCGAGCCCGGCGTGTTCGGGGTGCCAGTTCGCCGGGTCCACGAGGCCGCGGGAGGCTCGCCGCCGGATGTCGGCGAGGCGGGTATCGGCCAACCACGAAAACGGGCACGTCTCGACGGGCAGTGCATCGTGCAGCGCACGTAGCCCTACACCCATCGCTGTTATCGCCCTGCGGGGTTCAGCAAGCCAGCGCGGCGCGACCGCGCTCTGCCCCGGGACCGGGGCCGTGACGAGCCACGAGCCGGACTCGTCCTCCCCGTGGTCGAGCAGTCGCGGGACAGCCGTGAACGGCGCAGCCCAGGTGAGGCGCGCTGCCTCGTCGTCGAGGTTGATCCCGCACTCAACGGGTGCCCACTTGACGAAGCAGCTGACCGCGCCCTCGTGGGCTGGGCCAGCATCACCGACCGTGAACGTCAGACCGCCGCGCTCGTTCTGCCACACCGGCCTGATCGGGCGCCCGGCGGCAAGCACAATGACGGCCGCCGGTACTGCCACATCAGGGCTCGGCTGTCCGGCGGCCACCGTCACCAGCCTGCCAGCAGGTAACCTTCCGGAACGGATCATGGGTCATTCCAGGCCGCGCGGGTGTAGCTCAATGGCAGAGCCCCAGCCTTCCAAGCTGGCCATGCCGGTTCGATCCCGGTCACCCGCTCCCTCCGGCGTCAGCCAGCGGCCGCCTGCACTTGTTGCCGGCCTGCGGCAGGCTCGCGCACGAGCATGCCGGCGGCCACCAACGCAAGCACGGCTGCCAGCAGGGCCATCCCGTACCAGGTGGCCCACCCCAAAGGGGGCGGGGTGTAGGGCGCCGCTTGGTACGCCTGGCCGTTGGTGATAACAGCCGCGGCCAGCAGGACGGGGCACACGATCAGCGCCGCGGCTCCCAGGAGACGGGCGACGCTCTCCCCCCGCGCCGAGCCGGCTAGGCGCCGACCGGCGACGTCCGCGCTGAGCAGCGGGACGACGACGGCGACTGCGTAGATGTAGCGCGGCTGCATCTCGAACCCGGGCGAGGTGGCCTGCACGAGCAGCACGTCGACGGCCAGGTCCAGCGCGACGACGCCCGCCACAGCGGCCACGAGGACCAGCCGCTCGTACCAGCTGCCGAGAACCAGGGCGAGCGCCAGCAGCCCCGTTATTCCTGCCCACCAGACGCCGACACTGACCGGCCCCAGCTCGACGTGCAGCCAGCCCAGCCGCCCGATCGTCAACTCGGCGACATCAGGCAACCGGTGCCACGCGACGGACAGTGCGTGGCCGAGCGCCAGGCGCTGCGGGTCAGGACGTGGCTCGTACCGGTACTGCCATGCGAGCCCCGCAGCCGCCCCGACGACCATGACCGCAGCGGCGGTTGCAGCCACCACCGGTTCCCGGCGGCTACTCGCCAGGTAGGCCCGCGGGCGGACAAGCAGCAGCGCGAGGACCACGAGGACCACCCAGACCGGGCCGGTGGAGCGGGCAGTGGCGAGCAGCAGCCCGGCGCCTGCGACAGCTGCGTACACCCACCGTGGCAGTGGGGGGTCGTCACCCAGGCGCAGCAGCCCGGCCGCCAGGCAGACAGCGGCGCAGATCTCGATGCCGCTGTCGGTGACCTGGGATGCGGTGAACAGCACGATCGGAGTCAGGACGAGGGCCACGCCGACAAGTCCGACAAGGCGAGCGGAGCCGTCACGCCGGCTCCACAGCAGGCCCACGGCCAGGCCCGACAGCGCGAGGCACGCGACCGCGTCCCCGGCCCGCGCCAGCCGCACCGCGCCGTCGAGCCCGAGCCCCAGGCCCTCGGCCACCCGGATGCCGACCGCGGCCGGGACGTAGGCCAGCGGCGGGTACGTCCCGACGTACGAGACCTGCGTCCCGGCAGCCAGCGGACGGTCGAGAGTCGTCAGCGGGGAGACGCAACGGCCTCCGTGGGGGAACCGGAAAGCGTCGCACCCCGTGTACTGTTCGGGGACGCGGAACACCCGCGCCGTCCGCGTGACCCACTCGAGCTGGTCCGGACCCCAGAGCTGGGCGGCGTCCGCGACGATGCGCACGGGGGTGCCGAGGACCTGCCCGTGCGCCAGAGCGGCTGCACGGTAGAAGTGCGAGGGCTCGTCGCTTGCCAGCCCGACCGGGTTGGACATCACGAGAGCCGCCAGCAGCAGCGCATACGCCGCGACGGCGAGCCGTACGACCGCGACGCCGGGTCGAGGATGCGCCTGCGTCCCACGATCACCGGTCGGTGCGTCGGAGCCGCCTGTCCGCTGGTGCTCATCCGTTCGCGGGGCGACGGCTCCCACCTTCGGCATCCACGAGCCCCTCCGTCGACGACTCTCGACGTGCATCCTGCCCAGAAGCCAGGGGAACCGGAAGCTAGGGGAACCAGAAGCTGGGGGAAGCGGCGCAGGACACCGCGAGAGGGCCTAACAGAGTCCGCTTCGGCAGCCGGCGCTCTTGTTACAGGCCCGCCGCGTCGATCGCCGACTGCAGCGAGGCTGCATAGCCCTCGCTGGTGTACGTCGCCCCGGAGATGGTGTCGATCTTCGCGCTCTGGGTTGTCATCGCCTCGGAGGCCAGCTCCGGTCCGGCCACCTGCGAGATCTGGATGGAGCGCCCGTCGTCCTGCGGCAGCTGGACCGCGGTCACGGCGGTGATCTTCTTGCCGGCGACAGTGATCTGCACCTGCACCGGCCCGTAGCGGGTGTCCTCAGCTGTTCCGGTGACCGTCTTGGTCGTGCTGGTAGTGCTGCTACCCGCGCTGCTGGCGCCGGTTGACGCCGTGCCGCCAGTTGACGCCGTACCGCTGGCGGACGAAACGGTGCCGCTGCCCGTCGACGAACCGGTGCCGCTGCCAGTCGACGTACCGGTGCTGCCCGTGGATGTACCGGCACCCTGCGCCAGGGGCAGGGCTGCAGTGTGGCCGGCCTTGCTGGTCAGCAGCAGCACCAGCCCGGCGGTGGTGCCGCCGACGGCGGTGACGATCTTCTTCATAGCGTCCTCCGGCCTAGAAGGCGAACGACTCGGCGTGCAGCCGGCGACGCGGCACACCCGCTCCGCGCAGCGCTCGGATGGCTGTCTCGGTCATCGGGTCGGGGCCGCAGAGGTAGACGTCGTGCTCGGCAACGTCGGGCACCAGGCGTTGCATCCGCTCCGGGGTGAAGGGGTCGGCGACGCTCCCGCGCGGACCGATCAGGTAGTGGACCCGCACACCGCGCCGCTCGGCCAGCACGGCCAGCTCGTCGCGGAACACGATGTCCTCACGGCGGCTGGCCCGGTACAGCAGCGTCAGGTCACCAGGGGCTGCGGGCAGCGCCGCGAGCAGGGCGCGCAGCGGAGTGACCCCGATGCCACCGGCGATGAGTAGCACCTTCTGGCGCGTCCGGCGCGCTACCGTCAGCGCTCCGTACGGCCCCTCGGCCAGCACCGTCGTCCCGACTCGCACCCGCTGCAGGACGCGGCTGTAGTCGCCCAGGTCCTTGACCGTCACCCGCAGCACGTCGCGGGTCGGGGCAGCGGACAGCGAGAACGGGTGCGACTGGTACCACCCGTCGCGGGTGAGGAAGCGCAGCCGCAGGAACTGGCCGGCTTCGATGCCGAGCCGGCCCAGGTACGGCCCGGTGAGGTACAGCGACACGACGCCGGGTGCCTCGGGCCGGACCTCGGTGACCTGCAACCGGTGCCGCAGCGCGGTGCGCACCGGCACGACCACCCGGTAGGCGATGAGCAGGGCTGAGACCAGCAGGTACAGGCCGGCCCAGAAGACACGGTTGGCGACGTTGTCGACGAAGTCGGCGCCCGCGGCGAACTGGTGGGCGAAGGCGAGCGCAATGGCGAGGTAGGTCGTCAGGTGGATCGCATACCAGGTCTCGTACGACAGCCGGCGCCGTGCGGCGCGTGCCGAGGCGATCCCGACGAGCACCAGCAGGACCCATCCGATGGTGGCGATCAGCACGTCGGGGTAGCTGCTCAGCAGCGTCCCGGCCTGGCCGGTCAGCGAGGCGTGGGCGACGAGCGCCGAGCCCCACAGGATGAGCAGTGCGTGCAGGCTCAGCAGGCAGACCGCGTAGCGGCCGGCCGAGGAGTGCATACGGGCCAGCCGGTCCGCCCCCACGCCCCGCTCGATCGCGGGCACCCGTGCCATCAGAGTGAGCAGGACGATGATCGTGTAGCTGCCCACCAGCCCGGTGATCCGTCCGGCGGCCAGCAGGGTGGCGCCCGTTGAGCGGATTGTCGACGGCGTGTCGGCGAACCAGATGCCGACTGTGGCAAGCCCGCCGAGGGCGATGAGGGTCTGCAGGAGGCGCGGCCGGATGGTCACCGGCGCGTCCTGGGTGGAGGCGAGCGGCCGGCGAGGCGGCAGCGGCACGGCGCTGGGTGCGAGACGCGCGCCGCGCGCCGCGGGTCGAGCTTCGAGCGTGGGTGACACCAGCAGCCTCCTCTGTTGAGGTGACTGTCGACGCTGAATCTGTAAGAAGCCTGGGAGCAGCCTGAGGTTCAGGTTCCAATGCCGCCCCGCGGGTCAGCTGGTGCTGGCCATGGCGGCGGCGATGTCGGCCACCGGGTGCGAGGCGGGGACCAGCGGTGGACGCGGGACGGGTATCGGCGGGATCCGGAGCGGAGCCGGTTGCAGCACGGCGTCCTCGTAGCGCTCGAGCAGAAGAAGGGCGGCCAGGAGAATCGCCGGCACCGTCATCCCGACCAGGAGGTACGCCACCGCTACCTCCACTGCTCGCTCGCACTGCAGGACATCAGGCGGGTGCGAGGAGCCCATCGTCACACTGCCCGATGCCGTGAGCCCTTCTGTGCGCGAGCTCTCGCGATGGGGCGATTCCGGGGCGCCAGCGCCGGTGTGCCAGCCGGAAGGTCAGGCAGGCTAAGGATGTGAGCCGCCTGCGCCGACGCCCGCTGCTGGTCGGCGCCGCTCTCCTCGTGCTGGCGCTGGTCGCCGCTGTGGTCTCCGTGCTGGTCGTTCGGTCCTCCTCCGTGACGGTGCGCGAGGCGGCGCGCACGCTCGACGTGACGGACGGGCCCCGCCATGACCAGCACGTGCGCATCCCGACCCGACTGTTCGTGCCCGCGTCGGCAACGGGCGCGCGGCCGGCGCCTGCCGTCATCCTCGCCCACGGCTTCGGCGGCAGCCTCGAGGAGTCACGGGGCGACGCGCTCGACCTGGCCCGGCACGGCTACGTCGTGCTGACCTACTCCGCCCGCGGCTTCGGCGGCGCGACCGGGAAGATCGCCCTCGACAGCCCCGACTACGACGTCGTCGACGTCCGTGCCCTGGTCGACCTGCTCGCGGCCCGCCCCGAGGTGGTGCACGACGGGCCCGGCGACCCCCGGGTGGGCATGGCCGGCCCGTCGTACGGCGGCGGCATCTCCCTGCTCGCCGCGGCCTACGACACGCGCATCGATGCGGTGGCGGCGAGCATCACCTGGAACAGCCTGGTGTCGACCTTCAGCCCTCAGGCTGCGGCCACGAGCGATGTGGGGGTGTTCAAGTCCGGCTGGGCGAGCCTGTTCTTCGGCCTGGGCAGCACGACGCTGGCCGGCAGCGGCGGGGGTAGCAGTAGCGGCGGAGGTGGCGGCAGCGGCAATGGCGTCGCGACGGGTGAGTCTGCCCCCGCCGCCGGCAGCCGCAACCCCGTCTGCCCCGGCTTCGTCCCGGAGGTGTGCCGTGCGTACGCCGACGCCCAGGCGGCCGGGCGCCTGACGCCCAGCGGGGCAGTGACCCTGAGCCGGTCCTCGGTCGCGAGCGTGATCGGCAGGCTGAAGGCGCCGACCCTGCTGATGCAGGGGCAGAACGACACGCTGTTCCCGCTCGGGCAGGCACGCACCACGGCGGATGCGCTGCGCCGCGCGGGCGTGCCGACCAAGGAGGTCTGGCTCTCGGGCGGCCACGACGGCGGCTTCGGCGCAGAGACCGGTCGGGTCCGCTCCCTCACCCGCACCTGGTTCGACAGGTGGTTGCGCCGCGACGCCCGGGTCAAGACAGGTGCCGGGTTCGAAGCCGCTCGCCCCAACGGCCGGACCCTCGCTGTCGACCCGGCGCTGCGCGTCCCGACCCAGGTCATGCCGCTCGAGGGCACGAAGCCAGCCGTCAACCCGCCCGGCGGCCAGCCGGCCTCGCTGTCGGGGTTCCCCGGCCTCGGCGCCATCAGCAGCTTTGCCCCGCAGCTGGCGGCCGACCTCCCCGGGCAGGCGGCGAGCTTCGACGGGCCGACCCTGACCAAGCCACTCGAGCTGCTGGGCACGCCGACAGCGACGGTTCGCCTCACCTCGACCAGCGGCGAGGCCGTGCTGTTCGCCAAGCTCCTCGACGTAGCGCCGGGCGGCAGCTCGACGCTGCCCTTCTCGCAGCTCGCGCCGCTGCGGGTGACGAAGCTGCCGACCGCCGGCACGGGCCGCACCGTGCAGGTCACCCTGCCGGCACTGACTCACCGGTTCCCGATCGGCCATCACCTGCGGCTTGCCTTCGCCACGACCGACCTTGCCTACGCCGGCTCGCGCACCCCCGCGCTCTACACGGTCTCCGGCGGCCCGGGCACCGGCCTGGTGCTGCCGCTCTCACCCGTGCCACCCGGCGGCGGGCTGGCCCCGCTCGCCCTCGCCGGCCTCGGCCTGCTCGCCGTCGTGCTCCTAGGGGCCGTCGTGGCGCTGCTCCGTCGTCGTCGGCTGCGGCGGGATGCGGTGACGGCCCGCGCCGCCGGCGAGTCCGTGGCCGCCCGCGCCCGGCCGGTCGAGATCCGCGGGCTGACGAAGGCCTACGGCGGGCGCACTGTCGTCGAGGACCTCGACATCACCGTCGAGTCCGGGCAGGTCATGGGCCTGCTCGGCCCGAACGGCGCGGGTAAGACGACGGCGCTGCGGATGCTGCTCGGCCTCGTCCTGCCCGACGCCGGTGGCTCCTCGCTGTTCGGCACACCGGTCCGGCCGGGCTCGCCCGCGCTCAGCCGCGTCGGCACGTTCATCGAGGGGACCGGCTTCGTCCCGCAGGCCACCGGCCGGCAGAACCTGCGCGACTTCTGGGAGGCCGGGGGCAGCCCTTGGTCGCAGGCGCACTCCGACGAGGCACTGGCAGTCGCCGGCCTCGGTGACGCAGTCGACCGGCCGGTACGGACCTACTCGCAGGGGATGCGGCAGCGCCTCGCCCTCGCGCAAGCGATGCTGGGCCGCCCCGACCTCGTCATCCTCGACGAGCCGACCAACGGCCTGGACCCGCCGCAGATCGTCGAGGTGCGCCGCGTCATCCGCGAGCTGGCCGAGCGGGGCACCACGGTGCTGCTGTCGAGCCACCTGCTGGCGGAGGTCGAGCAGGTCTGCACCCACGTCGTCGTGATGGCACGCGGGCGGCTGGTCACCACCGGGACCGTCGCCGAGGTGATCGGTGCCGACCGGGCAGTGCACGTCGAGGTAGCGGCAGATGATGTGGACCGCGCCGCCGGCATCGCCCGGCGGGTGCGCGGCATCACCACCGTCGAGCGCGACCCCACGGGGCTGGTCGTCGGCCTCGACGCCGAGGCCGGTGCCGACCGCGCCGAGCTGATGGCGGCTCTGGTCGGCGCGGGCGTTCGGGTGAGCGGGATGGCTCCGCGGCGGGCCCTGGAGCAGGCGTTCCTCGAGCTGGTGTCGGGCGAGCACGAGCCGGCCGTGGGGGCGCCGGAGGCCGCCGAGCCCGTACCGGTGGGCGCGTCGGGAGCGGCGAGATGAGCCTGCTCGGCGTCGAAGTCCGGCGTCAGGCCCGGCGCAAGCGCTCGCTGGCGGTGGCGGTGGCGCTGGTCGGGATCCCCATCCTGCTGGCCGTCGTGCTGCTGGTCACCGGCGGTACCAGCGCGTCCGCGGGCGAGCAGCCGATGCTCGTTGACGTGGCGACGCTGTCCGGCGTCAATTTCGCGCTGTTCGCGGTCGCCACCATTGCCAACCTGTTGCTGATCATCGTCGTCGCGCTCGTTGCCGGCGACCCGGTCTCGTCGGAGGCGTCGTGGGGGTCGTTGCGCTACCTGCTCGTCAGGCCCGTCGCGCGCGGGCGGCTGCTGTCGACGAAGCTGACGGTGGCGGTGGCCTCCGCCCTGCTCGCGATCATCACGGTGCCTGTCGTCGCGCTTGTCGCCGGGACGCTGTGCTTCGGCTGGCACGGCCTCACCACGCCGCTCGGCTCGGCGCTGCCCATCGGGGAGAGCCTGCGCGTGCTCGCGCTGACGACCGGCTACGTCGCCACTCAGCTGTCGTTCGTCGCCGCCATCGCCTTCTGGTTCTCGGTGCGCACCGACGCCCCGCTCGGCGCAGTCGGTGGTGCGGTGCTCGTCGTCATCCTGTCGAACGTGCTCGATGCGGTGACCTCGCTGGGGTCGGTGCGCGACGCCTTCCCGACGCACTACGCCTTCAGCTGGTTCGGACTGCTGCAGTCGCCGCAGCAGACCGGCGACATGGTCCGAGGCATCGCCCTGCAGGTGCCGTGGACGATCGTGCCGCTGGTCCTGGCCTGGCGGCGGTTCGGCCGCACCGACGTGTTGAGCTGACGATGCGGCGGCTCGTGGCGGTTCCCCCCGGCGGCACGGGGCATCAGCGCCTCAGATCACCCACCCCACTCGAGGAGGACCCGGATGTCGCTCGACGACGATGACATGACCAC
>JAABUO010001431.1_pt1 | contig 31399 bp, 23 predicted proteins | sample 5559291 | NCBI WGS metagenome assembly JAABUO01 (sample SAMN10711878, study PRJNA513372) | rock metagenome | isolation source: Antarctica rocks | place: Antarctica: Victoria Land, Finger Mt sud | reverse complement strand
ATTTTTTCTTTTTCTTTTGATGTTTTATAACAATATGTGATTACTTTCATTAAAGAAGTGAAAACTATCATAATACATTAATTCTCTTCTTTTCTAATCATAAGTTTATGCTTGAAAGTAAGTAATTATGCTTTTCACTTATGTTTTAATCTTATTTTGAAAGCTTCTTTAAACTTCGAAACTTCTTTCATATTTTCACTTGATATTCATTGATTATATTTTATGAGATATTCTTTTCATTATATCTTATAATATAAGATTTTCTTTCTTTTTCACTTCTATAAAATCTTTTCTACTTTTTATTCTTACTCATTATTAATAAGCTTGAGAATGAAATACTTAAGAATAGAATCATCATTTAATTTATGATTATACGACTTTAAAAGAAATACGTGAAAGATAAAATGAATTTTATAAATGATTGTGATTGTGATTGTAATTCATATACTCTTGTGACATTGATTTAGACTCAACTCATGAAAGACTTTATGCTATGTGTATCAAATGAACAAAACTCTCTGAGAAAGAAAATCGCTCATCAACTACATGATGATTTTACGTCGTTGAAACAGTAAGATTGACACTATATTATCAGTAATGAATCTATAGCTTCTATTCAGCGTGTGATACTCAAGTAAACTCTTGATAAAAGTGTCTGTACTGTTTAATTATGATGCATCATCTTTGCTCTGCTCTTCATTGATGATATTCTATACAATGATGTTTTGATTTGATTTTTGATTTGAAGACGAAAGACGTTTCTTTGCACTCATGATGCTCATGATTGTAACGCAGAAACTGTGTTCTCTTGCTTAATGATTATCATTCATTGAGCAGAGAAATTTGTGATGAAAGAGAGATGTGCATAATGAGAAGATAGAGTGTGATTGTATTGAATAATTCTTTTCTTCTCTTGATTTAACTTATATCACGTAGACGTTGAATAGATTGTTAGTATAAATGTGTGATTGCAATCGTTTAATGCTTAGCTAATCAATAGTAGAGATGCATTCTGATCATTCTCATGCACTCTTGATTTTTCACGTAGATAGATGTATGATTTGATGTCAAGTAAAGAAGATGAGTTCAAGCTTTCTTAATATATCAGCGTGATCAACGAGTTACTACTTCTTTAAGCATTGTAATCACGACTTTCAGACTCATCATCTGAAATGACTATTTTATCTGATATCTTTTCATCAATTACTTGATGATATTATTGATGTGATGAAGATGTTTTGATATTGATGCAGTCAATGAATCGCAAATTCTTCAATCACTTGTAGTCACAACTTGCAAACTTTTCATTTGAGTTGTTTTTTTCACTAGTAGTATCTTTTCATCTCTTACTGACATCAACATGTCATTAATCTTCTTCATAGATTAATTGTGACTGTTAGAAAAAAATGTTGTCGTGTGAGTGAAAATTTTACACAATGACTTTTCTGATTATGCAACGTTCTAACATTATTTGAACTGCGTTGAATTGAAATCTCTTGACTCTTCTGACTTCTATTCGAACACAGAATAGAATCAAAAGATTCATAATCAACATCACATACAAATGAATCTTGTTATCAATCATTTTATAAATGATTGAAAGATTCAAATGATACATTTGCTTATTTATAAATTCTTGTATATAAAAGAGCTTTAACATTTTATTTAATAACTTCTTGCTTAACTTTTTCTGCTTCAATTTTTTTGCTGATAGCATGATTAAATTATTAACATTAAAGAACTTAAACTTATGTTTTTGATTATAATACTTTGTTTGAGCATAAGATTCAGCTTGACTGAAGATTATTGACAAGCGAAAATGACTAGTCGACTTGACTTGATCAATGTTGATCGCTAGAGAACAAGAAGATTAAGCAGGAAAAAGAAAATAAATAGATTGTTTTTTCTTCTGTTTTTCTTATCATCTCTTTCTGTTTCTTCATTTCTTAGAATTCAGTCAGAAACACACTTTTGCATCAACTACTCACTTTGCTACTCACTTTGCTACTCACTTTGCTACTCACTTTGCTACTCACTTTGTCATTCACACTGCTACTCACTGCTGTTACTGCTACTCACTGCTGTCATCGCTACTCACTGCTGTCATTGCTACTCACTGCTGTCACTGCTATCTCATTTGCTTCATCACTATCATTACTGTTGATGATTGCTTCTACTCATTATCAGAGTCACGTCAACGTCAACGTCGTTGTTAACAGAAGACAAAGTTATCATTGCTCTTTCTTTTCTCATGTGTTCTACTTTCGCTCGTCTGCATTATCATCATCACTTTCGCTGAGTTCATTTGCTTCTTTAAGTTCTTTTTCTTCAAGTGTTCTCTTGAAGAGAATCAATTTGAAACAAATCATTGAAACATTGATTACTTTCGTCATGTCACAGAGAATTAAAGACGTTCATCAAGCGAATATGAAACGCGAGTTGAAACAAAAGCTTCGACGACTAGAAGCTCAGAGTACAGCGCTGAATCAGTCGAGAAACAACTCAATGATAGAAAACACTATCAGTCAAACGTCAGATACTATTTTCTCAAGTGATTCTTGCATTCAAACAATGATATCTCGCTATCTCTTTATTAATATTATTCAATTAACTCTCATCTTCAAAAACGAATTTTGAGCTGTTAATATCTTCAAGCTAATCAACAATTATATATTAAATTCGATCAACAAGTAAGATCTGCGATTGTCATGAATCGACAAGCTTCAAGCTCATGATGATGATGTTACTCAGCAGAATCTCAAGAGCATGATTCTCTTTCTACACTGTCTAGAAGTATATAATCAATGTCTCATCAAGATAATCAATGATCAATTGAGACATTCTTTGCAAGCAAGCTTAGCTTGATACGTTGACTATCTGCAAAAGCTTCATCTGCATTACATTTTCAAATCTTTGCGAATCTTTCACTTTCACTTTCATGAGATTCGCATGATAAAAGAAGTCAATGACTCAAACGAGTGATACAATGCTGAAGATGAACTTGTTGATTGAGCACTGATAAAGAAAACATCTGCTATCGCTTCTCAGACAAGATATCAGAGTCAGAGAGTCAGAAAACAGTTCTATGATCTCAGACTTGAAGAAGCAAGCACAGAGTCTTCAGTATGCAACAAGTTCAATGATGACAGCTGCATCTATTCTAGTTGCACATATTAACATATTTGCAGCGAATGTGATGAGACTCACGCTACTATCAATTGCAAAACATCGAATTCAAACAGTCAATCAATCATTGAAAGAAAGTGACGTTGAATTTCGACCTTGCTGATATCAATATTGAAATTCTTTTCATATCAGCTTATGAAGATTGACGAGGTTTCTCTAGCGCGCAGAGACTCTTTAGATGCGAGCGCATAATAAACACAGCTAGTCGAACATTCTGATCATAGATATGTTCAAACATTGCTGTTTATCATTGAACATAAAGTTAAAATTGAATATCAAAGTCTTGATCAACTGATTTTAAGCAAGAATCTTTTCTTAACAAATGAAGCTTCAGATACTCTTCAGATCAATTTGATGCAGCAAGTTCGCTGTGATCAACTAATTGAGATTCAACATGTTTCTCATCGCTTTATATTCTCATCATTGAGGCTAGTATCAAAGAGAAACGAACGCTGACGTTGAATACATCATCTATCGTATTTGAAAGAAAAGTCAGTCAACTGCTTCATTCTTGAGAATTGAAGATCAATTAAATACTTCATCTTTGATCAAGCGATCATCACTTTATGTGACGTTGATTAAAATGCAGTTCTAATTAAAAGAGATTTGATCAACATTTTTTGTCATGTGTTGATAGCAACATCAGATCACTGACTGCTCAATTTCTTCTGAGAAGATAAGTATTGAATAGATCGCTTTCTTTTCTTTGATCTACGCACGTCATCATATCTGTTCAATCTTTTCGCTAAAGATCTTTGCTGAATGCTCATAGTCATTCTACAATGAGACTCAATAATACATTATCTGAATGACTTTCTAGTCATACAAGCGAACATAATCGAAGCTCATAAATACGAAAGTGATTTCAATGATCTGTGCACTCAGTTAGAGTTTAGCGTTAATCTTAAAAAGAATCTTATCAACATCACATGCATTTTTTTGAGCATTGAACTTGACTTAATCAATATGATGACTCATTTATCATCTGACAAGCATCAGAAGACAATTCAGCTTATTAACAGCACACTTACAAAAAGCTTTTTATCATACAAGAAGCTACAGACACTATTAAACTTTCTGTCATTTGCTGCAAAGATTGTAGTTTCTGAAAGAGTCTTTCTCAGATGATTGTTCAATGATCTAATCATCATCAAATTACGTAAGCAGCGCATTAATTACTCAATGCAACAAGATTTACTATGATGAAAGACGTTTCTTTCAAAGTGAAATGATGTACATTTACTTTGCAAGCGCAAATTCAGACATTCTTTATATTTCTGAATCAACGCTTCAGATTTGCATGACATGAGAAATTACTATCTGCATCATCTTGATCTATCATCAGCTGTTAGTCAAACATTTTCTAATTGATTTAACACGCGCTTGAGTGACAAGCATATCAATGTCAAAGAAATGACAACAATGCTTCAAGCTTTGACAGTATGACTTCTCATTTTCACAAGATGCAATCTTACTATATATGATGACAACGTAGCTGTTGTCATCGACATTAACAAGATCTTCATGCGTGAAGAAGCAATGCTGTATCTGCAATGAATAGTTTTGCTGATGACTGCGCATGATATCTGCATACATGCTCTGTGAATTTCAATTTATGAAAATCGTCTAGCTGATTTGCTTTCTTGAGCGAAGTTCAGTACTATTGCTGATGAGTTTTCTCAGCTAGCTACACTTTAGTCAATCAGCGCGAGTTGTCAAGCTTCTGATACAGCGAGCTTTCTCTTGATCGCTCAGCAGTCAGATATCTTTGATGAGATTTAGCAACGTTCATCAGAAGTATCTACGATACAGTTAAAAAAAGCTACTTCATGTTCTGCTTCTTGATCATCAGAGTCAAATATTTGACTTCAATCTCAAATTTGATCAGCTGATCAGCGAATCTAGAAGACAAGATGATCAAAGTCAAAATCATTATGATTGTCATGATGAATTGACTCATAGAGATTAAATCAGAAGTTAAAGTCAAAGATTGAGTTGAAGATCAGATCTGAGTTAGCTCTGAAACTCTATGACTTTGTCAAGACATTGTTTAAACTACATCATATCTTCGACTTAATATGTCATGAAATATGTCGTGCTCAACTTGACAATGCTTGACAAACTCTCTATAGTCGATCAATTCTCTTAAGTTATTGAGAACTTCTTAATAATTAACTTTATCATAATATATATTCATTCTGTGTCTGCTTAAAATATCACATTGTCATATCATTCTTATAGATTTCATTTATTCATTTAATAAACTCAATCATCACAGTTCTAATTATTTCAAACTCTTCTTGAAGATGATGATATCTTGATCTTGCAAGACATTATATCAGAAAACGAACGTTGCATAATAAAATCAGAAAGTGAAGAAGCAGAAGATGAACTCTCTCTTGATATTAATGAACAGCTGACACAAGTAATGCTTTAATGCAATGAACTGCAAAAAAACAGAAGTTAACAGCTATTCAATCAAAGATTGAGACTCTGCAAGCTGTTGAAACAACAAAGAGAAGTCATCAAGTCTTCACTTAAGCTCTCACGAAGAATTCAAATAATCTACGCATCGTCTTTATAATGTTGACGAGAGCGAAACAAAGTCATCACGAGATCATCTTACAGAAGCAAAGACTCTCAATGTTTTTGAAGAAGTATCATGACAAAATCATAAAAGAACATAGAGAGTAAATTCGTGACATCAAAATCTCATTTCAAAATATCTCTTGATATTTTGAAAGTGATGAGAAAAAGATTTTGTACTGCATGATTTATCTGAAGAGTGAATCAAAGAAACTTTGATTTGATCACGAAGAGACTATATCTGCAGCTTAGCAGATGTGATTCAATTTTATTGACTTTCTTCTGAATTTAATTGAGAATTTAATGAATCGAGACATAAACGTGACTCAGCAATATGCAAATGCATCGCAACGTTCAGATCAGATGATATAAACGTTTGCAGCTCATTTGAGCACTCTGAAACATCAACTTTCGTTGTATAGTGATGAGCATAAATGAACTCATTTATTCATCAAGTTGAGATTTGAGCTGCATGTGATCATTACTAATGTGCAATCGATTTTTATCACATGAGATGTGTTAATCAATCTTGTCACTCAATTGAAAACAAATTTGCGAAAAGAATACATCTTGTCGTTGAAATGATCTTAAGACAAGAACTTGCATGATTGAGATAAAATTAACAAGAAGATTCATTCAAAGCGAAAGAAATTTCATTGATTGACTAAACTCAACTCTTCATTAAAGATGAGTTCACATGCTTTATCATGTTATAGCAAGAATTTGTTCAACATAATGTGCTACATATGCAATTGAAAGAATCATTACTTTACTGATTGTAAAGATGAAAAGATTGAGAATAGATCAAAAAAATCTGATGCAAATCGAGTATTCATTGATTTGATGTCACATATGAGTTGTCTCAAGATTTCAAGAAAAGATAAGCTTTCAACAAACGCTTCAAATCATTAAGGAAAAAACAAGAAATTCTCTTCGTAAAGATTCTTATATATAAAGAGCATGTAATTCAGAGAGATCAGAAGACAGAAATGAAGATTCATATGAATATCGACATCAAGATGAACGTGATTAGTCAACGTTTCATTGTCGAGCAAGATATGTCATTGCTGAACGTTGATCTCTCAAGATCTATCTGAATGAACAATCAGAATGTTTATTTTTATGACGTTTATAAGATGTGTTATCGACTGAGAGACAGCTGAAACATAAAGAAAAAAGATATAAGTATCTTCTATGCTATTGACAAGAAAGAATCTTCTCTGATTCTGAGTATGTTGAATATGCAATTCAAGCGTATTCGAATAGACATGATTGCAAGAACATGACATTTCAACGTGAATGAGCACGCATTTGAGTTGTTCTTTGCACAAGTATTTGCAAAAGCTCTACAAGATGAGTTTATCATGTATGCTCTTGTCATGATCAACTTCATCAAAGAGTCGATCATTGAACATCAAGTGAAAGCAATGAATAATGTGATGAGTTGTATCACAAACGCGCTTGAAACGCAGACTTTACTCATTGAATTGAAAGAGTACAAAGACGTATTCTTGATAAAAAGTGCAGACAAACTGTCTTTGCATGAAGATTACGATCATGCAATCGAAATCACTGCAGAGTCGTCGTATGAATCATTGTATAATCTGTTGAACACAGAGTTAGCGACTCTGAGACAGTATCTAAATGATGTTTTAGCGAAAGAATGAATTAAGCACTTCATCAGTTTGACTGACGCGTCTATTCTATTCATTCTCAAAAAGAATGATAGTCTTCATCTATGCATGAACTATCAAGATCTGAATAAGATCACTGTCAAAAATTATCATTTGCTGTCTTTAATTAGTGAAACTCTAGACAGACTTAATAAAATCAAGCAGTTCACTAAGTTAAATCTGAAGAATGTCTATCATCATCTCAGAATTCAACATGAAGACGAGTGAAAGACGACATTTTGTACTCATTACGATCACTTTGAGTATATGATCATGTCGTTTAATTTAATCAACACGTCTGTCATCTTTCAGACTTATATTAATAAGATCTTGACAAAGCTTTTAAATGACTTTTGTGTTGTTTATCTGAATGACATTCTAATTTTCTTCATAGAGAAGATTGATCACGTAGATCACGTGAAGCAGATTCTTGAAAGATTAAGAAAGTTCAAGCTATATGCTAGCTTGAAGAAGTGTGAATTCTTTATCATTAAAGTAAACTTTATAGAATTTATCATATTCATCGAGAGTGTTTCGATGAATTCAAGTAGAATAGACATCATCAAAACGTGATTCAGATCGAAGATGTATTGAGAAATACAAGTTTTTCTGAGATTCATCAATTTCTATTGACGTTTTATACATCACTACTCTCAGAAAGCAGAGTCTTTATCAAAATTGCTGAGAGATAGCGTAAAAGATGTAAAAATGAGTTCATTCATATGATCAAGCGAAGCGAAACAAGCTTTTAATCAGCTTCGCGACGTCTTTATGAGAGCATTTATACTAAGACACTTTGACTCAGAGCAACATATACACATCGAGATCGACACATTCAATTATGCAGTCGCGAGTATTTTGTCTCAATCAGATGACGAAGATCAATGACATTCAATTGCATTCTGATTCAGAATGATGATAAATATTGAAAGAAACTATGAGACACATGATCAGAAACTTCTAGTCATAGTAGCGATGTTTAAACACTGACGACACTATGTGAAAGACAGTTATCATACTGTCAAAGTTCTGACTGATCATAATAATCTGAAGAGTTTTATGAACGTTTGAAAGCTAAACGAAAGACAAGTCAGATGAATCATGAGATTATTGATCTGCAACTTTGAAATAGCACATAGATCAGAAAAAACAAACTCAATCAATGCATCATCGAGATGATCTGACTATAAGAATGAGAACATCTTTGCAAATCATTTGCTGCTCACTCTACAGCGAAAGCTGACTAGAATAGAAAGCTTAAATAGCTTTATATTCATAGCGATCAGAGAACTATACTGTATACGAGTGATTAACAATGTTGAGAAGACGTTCGTTCACAGTATAAGTATGAAGAGATATTCAGCAGAACATGTCAAGAGCAGACTGCAAGATGAAACTCATTGATGAACATGAGTGATTAATGATGTCGAGAAGACGTTCGTTCACAGTGTCAGTGAACGAAGATATTGAGTGAAACATGTTGAAAGCAGATCGCAAGATGAAATCTACTGTACATGAGTGATTAACGAAGTCGAGAAGATGTCTGTTCACAATGTCAATGAAAACACGAGTATGTGTTCAGCAATGCATGTCAGAAGTATACTGCTAAGAATTATGATTTTAGCAGTGCAAGAAACGCATCTAGACGAAGTACATTTCTCAAGAAGTAGAATCTCTCAATTTGAATCAATAACTTCAAGAAACACAGATGTTGAAATGTTGACTCATAGAGATTGCAACGTAGCTAAGAAACAGCTTAATTTTGTTGCTGAAACTGTTGATTGCAAACAACTCATTTCACGTGCAATTCTTAGAGTACTGACAATTCATGAAATAATATACAACTTCAGTAGTAAATTCATAGTTGAGCTTATCAAGATCTTACAGCAAGAAGATAAATTTGCTGTGAAGTTAAAAGCAGATGAAACGACGAGTATATGAAAGAGTGATGTCAAAGCTTGAACATTGAATAGTTAAGAAATGATAGCATACAATGAATCGTTGTATGTTTCAGAAAAATTTTCTGTCAAAGAAGAGCTGTTGAAACGTCATCATAATGACTCGTTAACGAAGCATTTTGATGCTGACAAGATCAGCGAGCTATTAGATTGCAAATATTACTGAAAAAGTATGATCAAGAATGTCAAAGAGTATATAGATACTTGTGACATTTGTCAAAGAGTAAAGATGAAACGTCATTTATTATATGACGAGTTGAGATCATTATCTCGATCGATAGATTCATGAAAAGAAATCACTATGAATTTCATAACAGATCTGTCGTCTAGTAAATGAAAAGAAGTCGTGTATGACTTGATTCTTGTAATAGTCGATCATTACATGAAGATGACGCGTTATCTGTTTATAAAGAAGACTCTGACTGTCGTAAAGTTAGCAGAGTTGTTCTTTGAGAAGATTGCTTTAAGATATTAGATATCAAATGATATAGTTATCGATAGAGATAGTCTATTTATCAGTGCGTTCTGATCAAAGATCTGCTATCATGTCAAGATGAAACAATGACTAAGCATCGTCTTTCATTTGCAAACAGACGACCAGACAGAACAACAGAATCAAACGCTGAAACATTATCTACGAGTATATTGTTCAGAAAAGCAAGACAACTGAGCTATGCTTCTACTCATAGTTGAGTTCATGTATCATCAGACGAAGCATTCTTCGTTGAGCTGTAGTTTCTTTAAAGTCATGTATGACTATAAGTCAATCTTTGATATATACATTGAAAACAATGCTATGAAAGAAGAAGTGTCAGCAGCAAAAGAACACGTTGAAATGCTGCAAGACGTGCAAAACATGTTGACGTAACAATGACAAAATGCGATCGATGCTCAAACAAAGTACTATAATTGAAAACATAAGTTTAAGTTCTTTAATGTTGATGATTTAATCATGCTATCAGCAAAAAATCTGAAGCAGAAGAAGTTGAGCAAGAAGCTATCAAATAAGATGATAGAGTTTTTTCATATACAAGAACTCATAGACAAGCAGATGTATCATCTTGATCTTTCAATCATTTATAAAGTTCATTCTGTCTTTCATGTATTTCTTTTAGAGTCGTATAATCGTAGGCTAAATGATGACTTTATACTCAATTATCTCGTACTTAAGCTTATTAATGATGAGCAAGAATGAAAGATAGAAAAGATTCTACAGAAGCAAAAAAGAAAGAAAATCTTATATTATAAGATACAATGAAAAGAATATTTTATTGAATATAATCAATGAATATCGAGCAAAGATATGAAAGATGTCTCGAAGCTTATAGAAGCTTTCAAAACGAGACTGAAACATGAGCGAAAAGCATAATCATTCACTTTCAAGCATAAATTCATTATTAGAAAAGAAGAATCACTGTATTATGATAGTTTTGCTCTTTAATGAGAAGATCACATATGTAAATCAACAGACAGAAGAAAAAAACGCAAAGACTTTTAAACGCGTTCAACAAGAAAGCGCAATCATTACGACACAACAAACATCACGCAATCATCACTTCATCAAACATCTCTCACATGAGACAAGATTGCAGACTTTTTCTTCTTTTTCATTGTCAGATTTACATTGAGACGCGAAGACAGAGATTCGAAAGACGACAGATTATGCTAAAATATATCAGAACAATTAGAAATGCTGACAAAACGATATATAATCGAAATTGAACATATTGCAAAGCGCTTTACATTCAGAATTTCTTTGACAATGTCATTGATAATTATCATTTCTTTGAGAATGAGCTTTTGAATCTTTAGAGACTCAAGTTTATGAATCTTCTTGAAATGATTCTTTACATGAGTTGCTGTTGTCAACTTCTTGTAAAGAATTTTCTGATGAGCAATGAATGTCTTCAAAGCGATGTTCTCTTCTTCATTCTCAATTGCACTATCATGAATATTCTGCAGATGAAAGAATTCATTGACAGTCAAAATGCAGATGTCGAAAATCTAAACATTGAATCATGAGTGTTTAGCAGATGTATCAGATAAGTATACTCATTGTGATACAGAAATTCTCATTATTTGCACAGCGAGCACACTTCTTGTACACTGTCTTTCTCTGAAAGACGATGTCACACAGCGATGCTTTATTCTCGATGTGTAGAACTTGAGCACACTTTATACAAATTACTCTATTTAGAGTTTCAAGATCAGCAACACTTCTTTCACTTATTCTCACAATTGACAGCTGAAAAGCATCAGTAACAACATCAAGAAGTGAAATAAGCAAATCTCATCATCATTTTTTAATTTCATGAAGTCTGTGAGTTTGATAAGATTGTCAATGAAGCATCAGTAATTATTTCTTTTCTCATCGTCTTTTGAATTTTCTCTTCAATAACTGAAACATACTCGAAAGTTTGAATAGTAGAAGCAGTGAACTCTCGATCAGAATTTGATGACATCTGCATCATCACAAGCAATTCAGCATCAGCAGCATCATGATCATCACATCTGATCAATGTCTTTTGAACAGACTTATGATACTGTTAGTCGCAGTAATAGTCGTGAAACTTCAAGTTGTGACATCACTTACTTTTGTAATGATCTTGACTCGATCATCAGTCAATTTCATCATCTTATAACTCTCTTTGAGCATCGCTGCGCGTTCACGACTCATGATCTAGATCTCTTACTTTTACGATACAGATATACTCAAAGTTTGTCAAAAGTAATCATACAATGATAAAAATACAATTGTGATTGAAAAAAAATAAAGTTGAAGAAAATGAGAAGTTGAAAGAAATTGAAAGAGCGATAAACAAATCAACAATTATTATTCACTCTTGTCTATGCTTTATCATCTCAACAACATCATCTACTCGAAAGATAAACAATGCTTATGTGCTATCTACACGTCATCATTGCTATCATCTACATCAACTACACATCACATATACTATCTATAATGTCATCTACACGCATTATAATCAAAGATGAATTGTCATTCAATCGAAAGTTTCTCTTTTTCTTGTTTTCTCACAGAGATTTGAAGATTTTTATCGAGAGCTTCTAGAGCGAATCAATGAGTGCGCGTCATTGTTTATCAGAGTAAACAAAGACATTAATTATTAAAGTCGAGAATGAACTCACTTAGAAGAGAAGACAATTGTCATGATGAATTGACACATAGAAATTAAATCAGAGACTAGAATCAGAGACTAAGTCAAAGATCAGATCTGAATTAGCTCTGAAACTCTATGACTCTGTCAAGACATCATTTAGACTACGTCATATCTTTGACTTAATATGTCATGAGTTATGTCGTGTTCAACTTGACAATGCTTGAAAAACTGTCTATAGTCGATCAATTTTCTCGAGTTATCAAGAACTTCTTAATAATTAGCTCTATCATAATATATACTTATTCTGTGCCTGCTTAAAATATCACATTGTCATATCACTCTTATAGATTTCGTCTATTCATCTAGTAGACTCGATCATCACAACTGATGCTTCAAATGCTATTTCTGATCTTACTACTGCTAAGTATACTTGTCTCATCTTTATGAAGATTGCTTCTCATGTGAAGACTTCAAGATGACTAAGTGTCAGCATTCTTGTGAAGTGACTTATTTATTGAAAATATGTTGCATACGTTGCATGCAACATACATAAAACATGATGTTTATGCTGATTTTCTTCTTAGACTTAAGAAGTCACTTAAAGAGTTTTTCTTGCAGCAAATTCACAGTTCAAAATGAACAAGATTTCTTACTGCTCAAATTTCAACAATTTACTTCTTAAGCATGAATTGCAGATGTTTCATCAGCAATATGCATGTGTATTATAGTCGATTTCTTCTTTAATTATATTAACATGCGTTACTGTTTTCTTGAACTATACAAATGATATCTTTGACTAGAAATTGACTTTATTATTAAAACATTTAAAAGTCAGAACTCAGTGAAGAAATAAAATTCTTAAAGTCAACAGTCATCGTCATTGTATATCACATCTTGCAGATGCTCACTTCACTTGTAAGATGTGCAACTCATCTGTTTCATGTTATCTGTAAAAATCTTTCTCATGCAGATCAATTATATTTTGCAAAAATGTTCATATATTACACTTTTAATCAAACAATGTAGTTTGATTATTCTTTATTAACTTGCTTGTGTCTTTCTTTTTTTAACAAAGTCTTTTCATCAACATATCATCTGCATATAAAATGCTTATATTTGAACATCTGTTAAACAATATTAACAAGATTCATGAGTTTGCTCATGTTGAACTTAATGAGACTTGTGAGTTGCTCATGTTGTAGTAACAGACACGCAGTCTTAATGAGATTTATACGTAGTTAGCATGAAGATTTAAAAAATGTTCATGATTCAAGTTCTTTCTGCTAATCGCTTTCAACAGATCAAACGCAAGAATGTTCTGTTTCAGTTCTCATCATCATGAATGCAACGACAAGATACTGAATTAAATGATTTTCATAAGCGATTTCTTTCATAGTTCTGCGTTCTATTTGACTTTCTCATTTGCATATAAATTGCTTGTAGCATGCATATTGAGATTATCAATGTCTGCAAGATCATGAAAACTTTGCATGCAATCAATGCACAGCGCTTCGCAATCAAGCAGCGCATCAATATCATTCAAACTTTTGATAATCTTTAAACTTTACTGTAGTTAAACAGTAGATTCATAGTCAGCATCGCGTACAGATGAATTTCATTGCTGATCATTCATGCATAAATGAAAACTATCATTCTTTTTGAGAATGAATAGAATAAATGCATCAGTCAAGTTAATGAAATGCTTAATTCATTCTTTTGCTAAAACATCATTTAAATACTGTCTTAAAATTATTAATTCTGTGTTTAACAAACTATACAATGATTCATATAATGATTTTGCAGTGATTTTGATTGCATGATCATGATTTTCATGCAAAGACAATTTATTTGCACTTTTTATCAAGAATGCTTTTTCATACTTTTTCAATTCAATGAGTAAAATCTGTGTTTCAAATGCATTTGTGATATGATTCATCATGAAAATAATCACAACGTGTGCAAAACGAATTTTTGAAAAGAGCATTACAAACGAGAGAGTAAGAATCAAGTAGATGAATAAATGATGATGAATTGCATGAACAGCAATAATGCTGATTCAAAGACGATTGCAAGCAACGTTGACTCATTGCAGAGAGACAGCGACGCGAAATCTAAATGCTTACGCAATGATGATATGAACGTTATCAGCATCATTAATCTGCTAACACAGACATTGACATTAGAGAAAGAGAAGAGCAAAGATCATTCATGAAAGAAAGTAACTTTAAAGCTGATTCAATGTTTTTAAAATGTTTCAGAAAGAAAGATTGAAAAGAAAGAGAGTCAAGATGCATTCATTGCGAAAAATGTATAAAAGTTGAAAACATTCATTCAACTTTTCAATAAACAGCTACAAGCATAAAAGAATACACGTTTCACATTTGAAATATCATCATGAATCAATGTAGTAAGAGAAGAAACAATGATGAAAAAGCAATGACTCAGAAATGATCTGTCATCACTTTGCAAGAAACATGAAATTTTAGTAAAAATAGCAAAAAGAAAAAAGATGAAAGAGATACAAAAGAAGTCAGTCGATCAGATCTTTCAAAGAATCAAAAACATGTTGATGATGCAACAAGATTTAATCATGTTGATTCGCAAGCTTGAAAGCAAAGACATTGCATTGCACGCAGTAAGCTCAGAAGCTTGAGCAACTCTGAAAAAGTTTCAAAAATGAGTGAAGAGAATTGCAAACTCAGCGCATATAATGCATCAAAGCTTTACAATATTGACAAATAATATACACATCACACTGAACATAAGTAATCAGAAAATGATCATCAAAAGATTGATGAAAGACAATGTGAAACTTCATGAAAATTTAAAGATGTTGAGAATAGCTTGATTCAAAAAAATAGTTGAAAGTAAGAAGATTCACTCATTACTCATCGTAAAGATTGCAATCAAAACGATGATGAATTGACTATTAAATGTAAGCATGCTAAACTTGTATCAAGAATGCTCATGCAAATTGTTTGAAAAGAATTGTTACATCACACAGTGTTACAAGTGCTTCGATTTTGATCATGTGACTAGATTTTGCAAAAATGAAGAACGTTGCTTCAAATGTGCAAACAAGCATCACATCAAAAGATGCGTTGTGTTGATGATAAAAGACAATGCGTGAACTGCAATGATAATCATGAACTCTGAAGATGCTCATGTCTCAAGTGAAAACTACAGATAAAGCAATTAGAAGAAATCTTTCAAAACAGATCAATCAGATATTCTGAAGCATTGAAATACAATCACTCATTCTTTTCTTTCTTTTTAAACTTCTTAGATTCAATGAATTTCTTGAGTTCAATGAACATCTCGACAACGACAAGCAGCCAAGACATCAACGAGTCAACATGACAAGTGATGAAAGTCAAGAAGAGATGAGTCAATTGCTCTTCATGCATGATTAGCAACTCAAAAGACATGACATCTGAACAGATATAAAAATGTTAAATCAAAAAATGTGAAAGACTTTCAATGATTGAAAGCATACAAAAAGTCATCTCAGCGCAGAGTCAACAACAGCTACAGATATCTTTATGATTTATTTTTATTTCTTCATTAAGTGCATGCAGTCTATGACTATGACACTATCTAGACGCTGTGTGTATGCTAAATTACATGTAATTTAGTCATAATTGCTGTCGTATATTTTTTCATTGAACAGTCACATCGATAGAGTGTGCATACAAGCGCGTGAACTGTTTATATGATAAAGTGATTACATAAAAAACTCAAAGTTGTGAAAGCTGATCACTTCAACGTGAGCTTTCAACTTGTTTATATGATCATCAAGCTAAGCGAGCTAGATGAGCTTTGATTTATGTAGATGAAAGCTGATCACTTCGACGTGAGCTTTCAAGTTCGCTGTATGATCACTCAGCTGAACGAACTAAATAAGCTTTGATTTATGTATTTGCAATGCATGTAAATCAATCAGAAAATCGAAAAATCGATTGATTTACTGCGTCGCACAGATGTGTATATGCGCAAAAGCTGAGTCGTGTCTTTGCAATGACTGTGTGAATGTCGTATATTAGTTGCAGCATGTGCGCAAAGACGTTGCTGTCGTTCTGTGTATATGAGCAAAGACTGTGTCATGTTTTTGCAATGTATGTGATTATGATGCATGTAAATCGATCTGATAAAGCAAAAAATCGATCGATTTACTGCGTTGCACAGATGTGTATATGTGCAAAAGCTGAGTCGTGTCTTTGCAGTGATTATATGAATGTCGTATATTAGTTGCAACGCATGCGCAAAGACGTCGCTGTCGTTCTGTGTATATGAGCAAAGACTGTGTCATGTCTTTGCAATGTATGTGATTATGATGCATGTAAATCGATCTGATAATGCGAAAAATCAATCGATTTATTGCATCACACAAGCGTGTAGATGTGCAAAAGCTGAATCATGTCTTCGCAATGTATGTGTGAATGTTGTATATGAGCTCAACGCTGAGTCAAGCGCTGTCACTGCTCTGTGTGTGATTGCAATGTGTGTAAATCGGTCTGAAAATAGGAAAAATCAATCGATTTGCTGCATTGCGCAAGTCTGTAAATGTGCAAAAGCTGAGTCGTGCCTTCGCAGTGTATGTGTGTGTGATGTATATGAGTTGCAACGTGTGCGCAAAAACGTTGTCATTGTTCTATGTATATGAGCAAAGACTGTATCATGTCTTCGCAGTGTATGTGATTGCGATGCATGTAAATCGATCTGAAAATGCGAAAAATCAATTGATTTACTGCATCACGTCTGTCTGTATATGCATAAAAGCTGAGTCGTGTCTTTGCAGTATATGTGTATATGTCATATATGAGCTGCAGCATGTATGCAAAGACATTCTGTGTATGTGTGAGCTTCAACGCGTTCATGATTACGTTGTTATTGCTTCGCTTTTCGACTGTGTATGAGCTCAACATGTGAGTAAAGCGCTGTTACTGCTCTGTCAATGTTAATAAGATTGTTCAGCTCTTTTGACAAGCATAGCTTGCAGAAAATTCGTAGTCAGCATCTTATACAGATAAATCTCGTTGTTGATCAAAGATCAATGTAACTTCAGCACAAAGATCTCATTTGTTTAAAAAGATAGTAAAGATGCGTGATGATTTTTAAAAAGTTAAAAGCATTCTTGCAATTTACATCAGAATTGAACGCATAAGTCTGAACATTTATTTACACTTGAAAAAAGTTTCAGACATGAATAACTCTCAATGCAATTATGAATGAAGTTCAGATGATTAAGCATATTTTTATGCATTGCTTGAACTAAACACATCTTCATTTAAGAATGCTTTAAGACATTAATGCTATGAACTATCAAATAATCATTTCAATCATGAAGAATTTCAAGATGATAGCAAGAATGATAATGAAAACAAAATTGCTGAAGCAGTTTAAAGTGACAAGAACATTTATTCTTTAACACGTGATTATCATGAACAAATTTGATACATAGTCTTAATCTTATCGTTTCAACTACGTGAAGCAGTTGTATAAATAGTGAGTAATTTTCTATCTCAGAGAATTTTGTTCACTTAATACACATAGCATAGATATTTTTCATGAGTCAATCTAATCAATGTTACAAAAACATATGAATTATTATTATTATTGTTAATTCTGATTTCTGATCTTTGACTTATAATATAATTGAGAATAAATATAAATTGATTAATTTTAACTTATAATACTTAACTGATGATATTACATGATATGATATTGAGACATTTGCTTTAATACTTGAGAGAATACATCATAACATTGCTGTTGTTTATAACTATTTAGATATTTCACATAATTTAAACATTCATTCAACTATTTTTGCTTCATCACTTCAAAACATTAATATTTGTAAGCTTTCATTTCTTTGCAATAAATAAACTTAAATATTTCAACTCATAAAGTTTAATTACGTAATTTGCACTTTTATTCTTTCTTTAAGATTCACGTTAAAATGCTTATAATTTCACAAATCTTGATCTTTCAGTTTGTTTAAAATCTATCATTGATGACATTCTTTATTCTTCAGAATAAGCTTAAGAAGAAATTGATGAAAGTTTGAAACTTTCTGAGTTCTGATTCAACTGTATTCTTCTTATTTCTGAGTTAAACTGTTTTAATTCAACATGTTATGTAATTATGATTATATATGATTAAAGTTGATAAATTGTCTTTCTTAAAGAAAATTTTAAGTAATATCTTCAACTTGATTCTGATAATGAAGAAATCAACAAAACTTAATTTTAAATCTTTTCATCATATTTAAGCAGAATAATACATCTTACTTGTTAAATTATTAATGCAACATATTTGTCTGAAACTTGAATATTTCAAAGCAATCATTGTATTTATTTAGAATTTTAGCTCAAAACTCTTCTTCATTAAAAAGAAAATTTTCTTCAGCTTTTGCAATTATGTTATTAACATAAGAATTTAAATTGTTCTTAATAGCATAGTATTTGAAATCAAGTCTGAATTTTTTAACTGTTAAGATTTGAATTCATTGATCAAGAAATTCATCTTTTTGATATTTATCAAATTTGCTTCTTTTAAATTCTCTTGAAAGCAATAAAAGCTTCATCTCATCTTCATTAACATTAAACTGATTGCGTTGAGTTAAATATCTGAGTTCAAGTCAAGTACTTGATTGACTTAAAAAGTATTAAGTTAAGTTAAAAGATTTTTGAATTTAAGTTACGTTAAGTTAAAAAGTTGAACTCAAGAACTTGAATTGAGTTAAAAAGCTGAACTTAACAACTTAATTCAATAACTCAACTTGATTTAATAAGAAGTAAATAGATAAATGTAAATAACTTGATTGAACAGTCTTCATAATTTTTCATCATGACTTTCTATCAAATCTTTCTATCAAACAGTCTTTATGTTTCTCATTATGACTTTCTATTAAATCTTTCTATCAAACAATCTTCATGTTTTTCATCAAGATTTTCTATCATGACTTTCTATTAAATCTTTCTATCAAACAGTCTTCATGTTTCTTGTTAAGACTTTCTATCAAATGCAAAAAAAAAATGCAAAAAGATAATGTAAAAAAGCGAAAAAATATTTATATTCAACTTTCTTAACATTAAGCTTAAGTTCTTAATAAGATGAGTTAAACTAACTTGATTTATACTTGAGTTGAATCACATTGAGTTGAAAATATGCTCAACTTGACTTAAATCAAGTTGAAAACGTAAGCAACTTGACTTCAAATTAAGTTAAATTCAAAATGTTAACTTGAAACTTAACTTAATAATCAGTTTAATCAACATTGTCATGATAATATTTAGATTCAAATTCAAAAGATCATTGAAATTTGTAATTTAACTTCATATTCAAAGTAGCTTCTCACTTTCACTTGCTATCTTTATGAAAATTTTGTTCAAGATTCAACTTTAATCTTTTATATTTCATTAATTTGAATATTTTAAAATTGATTGAATCATTAATTATAAATATTGTTAGCAGATCAGCAATGAAACTTATCTGTATGCAATGCTAACTATGAATCTACTGTTTAGCTACAGTAAAGTTTAAAGATTATCAAAAGTTTGAATGACATTAAGATGCTACATGATGATGAAGCGCTGTGCATTAATTGCGTGCAGAGTTTTCATGATTACGCAGATCATGATAATCTTAATGCGCATGCTACAAGCAATTTACACGCAGATGAGAAAGTCAAATAGAACGCAGAACTACGAGAAAAATAGCTTATGAAAATTATTCAATTCAGTATCTTATTGTCATGATAATAAGAACTGAAACAGAACATTCTTGTGTTTGATCTGTTGAAGATGATTAGCAGAAAAAACTTGAATCATGAACATTCTTTAAATCTACATGCTAACTACGCATAGATCTTGTTAAGACTGCGTGTCTGTTACTACAACATGAATAACTCACGAGTCTTGTTAAGTTCAACATAAGTAAACTTAAAAGTCTCATTAATATCATTTAACAGATGTTCAAACATAAGCATTTTATATGTAAATGATATGCTGATGAAAAAACTTCATTAAGAGAAGAGAAACACAAGCGAATTAATAAAGAATTGATTGAACTACACTGTCTGATTAAAAGTGTAGCAGATGAACATTTCTGCAAGACATAATCAATCTGCATAAGAAAAATCTTTACAAATAACATGAAATAAATGAGTTGCACACTTTACAAGCGAAGCGAGTGTCTGCGAAGCATGATATACAATGACAATAACTGTCGATCTTAAGAATCTCATTTCTTCACTGAGTTCTGACTCTTGAATGTCTTGATGATAGAGTTAATTTCTAGTTGAAAACATCATCTGTATAGCATGAAAAAACAGTAGCGCATGTCAATGTGATTAAAGAAGAAATCGACTGTGATATGCATGTGTATCGTTGACGAAACGTCTGTTACTCATGCTTAAGAAGTAAACTGTTGAAATTTGAGCAGCGAAAGATTTTATTCATCTTGAACTATGAATCTGCTGTGAGAAAAACTCTCTGAGTGATTTCTCGAGTCTAAGGGAAAAATCAGCATAAAGATCGTGTCTTATGTGTGTTGCATGCAACGTATGCAACATATTTTCGATAGATGAATTCAACATAATAGTTATATAGAAGCAAAATCACAACAATAATGATTTACAGTCATTTAGTTCAGCACACAACTTCTTTCATCTAGTGAAAAACTCATCATTTCAATCAAGAACATGCATATACATTAACAAATATTTAAGATTCAATCAATGAGTAGTAGAAACAGCTGAGTCAAATATTTGCTTAATCAGAATATTAACTTGCAACGCAGATGACAAAATGCAGACGCTAAAACTTCTAAACGTTTACAATTCATGCTCAATGTTAACTACATTCATAAAGAAATCTTTAATCATTTCTCATTTGAATGAACTACTCAAGAATGACTGCAAACAACTAATCATAGAAGATTTCAATTTACATCATTCTCATTGAGAAAGATGAAGATGCTTCACTTGTCATACAACAACTGATACTTTACTAAACATCATTATAAACGTAAGACTGAAATTATTACTGAAATCAGACACTATTACTCATGAAGCTCACAATCAATTTACGATGATTGATTTAGTCTTTAACAGCGAGAAAATACAGTTCATGATACGTAAGTGCAAGATACAAATCAATTTGCATCAGAAATTAAATTATCTTTCAATTATCACAAAGCTATGTTTACAAACAATCTCAGTGCAACTCTTGATTCAATGACTTTGAAAGAAAATGAATACAGAAGCATTAAGTGCTTATCTGTGAATACATCTATCTTTGAATCACTCTTTAGACGACAAGACTATGATGAATGACAAAGTATGTAAAATTATCAGAGTGCTACAGAAGATCATCAAGAAATCTACTCTCTTAACAAAGTCATTAAATTGAGCAAGAAACTTTTGAAATCAAAGCTGTTTCAAAGTAGTAATGAAATCAAGACGATTGCAAATCATATGAAAAATGCAAGATATATTAGAAGCATGAAATGAATATCTGAAACACAATGATCATAAAAACAAGATCATTCGACAAATGAAATGCACACACTTCAAATCACAAATGCATAAGCTGAATGAAGCACTTAAATCAATATAATGCTTTGCAAAATGAGCTAGAATCGAAAGTCAACTATTTAAAAAGCTTTTTCAGTTTTCATCATTGAAGCGAAGCAACATTGATCATATGACAATGATGTTCAAGAAAAAAATCGAGATATTGCAAGAAAAGTTCTTTCTTTTATCTTCTCAAGTGAATGTTAACGACATTGCAAAATCATTCATATTTCTAACAGTTTCATTCAATTCACGCATTACAGAAGACGAAGTGAAGCAAACAATCAGATGAGTAAAAGCAGATAAAGCATCAGATGCTTCAAATATTTCAAACAGAGCACTTCAAGTGAATCTTGCAAAACTGATCTCAGTACTAACGAGTTTATTCAATGTATGCATGATACATAAGTATCATTTGAAGCAGTTCAAAAAGACTCAGACAATAGTACTATGTAAATTAAAGAAAAGCAACTATATTGATTCAAAGACGTATTAACTCATTGCTTTGCTTGATATCATAAGCAAAGCTTTGAAGTCAATCATGATCAAAAGACTGAGTAATATAGTTGAGACTCATTGCATGCTATTTAATGCTCAAATAAGAGTAAGACGTAAGTGATTCATGATTTTAACATTGAATTTATTGATAGATTAAGTTCACACAGTATGAGATTGCAAAATCAAATATGTAACATTCAAGCTAAGTTTAAATGTTGTTGAAGTGTTTAATCAAGTCTTACACATCAGACTTCTGTATACATTAAAGATGAAAAAAATGTCAAGTTACATAATTGAATGAACATGCAGCTTTCTAAAAGATTGAGAGACTTCGCTAATATTTGATGAACAAATGAGCATTATACGCGAGATAAATGTAAACATATCTCAAGAATCTCTCATTTCATCTATTTTCTTTCTATTCTTCAACGCAAGTTTAATTGAAAAATGCAAAGCATTGAAAATCAAAATCAAAGTGCTTGACTTCATAAATGATATCAACATTCTAGTTTATGACAGATTCATTAAAGAAATTTGCAAAACATTAAGCAAAGCATATAATGTTTGCATGAAGTGAGCTTGAACTCATGATGCAACGTTTGCATCAGAAAAATATGAGCTTACACATTTCACTAGAAAATCAAGAAAATTTAACATGACAACTAGCATACAAATAAAAAGCTCAGTGATCAGATCAAAGTCAAACATGCGAGTTTTAAAGATTCAACTGAACATGAAACTGCAATGAAATGCGCATCTTTGACAGATAAAAGTGAATCACGTCACAAGAATGCTTATGCTTAATTGTCTAGAAGTCTTTACATAAAAAACAATCTTCACAAAAGCGAGACAAGTGTACTTAGCTGTAATGAGATCAGAAATTGCATTTGAAGCATCAGTTTGATATCAGCGTGACAAAGAGAAAGAACTGTCAAACAAGAAATGCAAACTAGAAACTTTGCAAAATCAGACTTTACATCACGTTGCAAAAGCATTCAAAAGAATAAGCATTGAAATGTTAAAGACTGAAATGTACATAAGTTTGTTACATGTTCATCTGAACATGTTGCAGAATAAAGTCATATTACACAGTCAAGTTGATGACAGAACGTAAGAGATTAAATGAGCATGCAAACTCATATATGTTCAACTAACAAGAATTAATCATCTCACTTCTCACTTTTCTGTCATTAAGAAAATAGTGTTTCTGAACATATTTATTCAAGAAGATGTAAGAATGCAGTCTAGACGCAAATAATTTGATCTTTCTATGATGATCTCAATAAGCAATAGCATTGCAATAGCACTATATCACAAAGATTAATGAAAGCAATGATGAGAAAAATACAAGAAATGCATCGCAGATGTCAATGTAATCTCAGCACAAAAATCTCATTTATTTAACAAAATGATAAAGATGTGTAATGATCTTCAAAAGATTGAAAGCACTCTTACAACTCACATCAGAATTGAACGCATAAATCTTAATGTTTATTTGCACTCAAGAAACGTTTCAAGCATAAATAGCTTGCGATGTGATTGCGAATGAAGTCATCAGACAGCGAAGCATGTACTCATGCATTGCTTGAACTGAACGCATCTGCAATCAAGAATGTTACATGATGTTGACTTTTCAAATTATTGAATAATCATCGCGATCACGAAAGATTTCAGAGCAGCAGCAAGAATGATGATGAAAATGAAGCTTCTGAAACAATTTAAAGTGACTAGAACATTCATTTTCTAACATGCAATCAACGCGAACAAATTTGATACATAGTTTTAATCTTGTTGTTTTAACTGCGTGAAGCAGTCGTATAGATAGCGAGTAATTTTCTATCTCAGAGAGTTTTGTTCACTCGACACACATAGCATAGAGTTTCTCATGAGTCAATCTAATCAATGTTACAAAAGTATATGAATTTATTATTATTATTATTAATATTGTTAGCAGATTATTACAATTATTAATGATGATATTTCTTTTAATCAAATTTCTTACTAAGTTTATTAAATATTCTTTCTGAAATCTGTTAATTAAACATAAGTTATTGTGAGAATGCATTTCATTAACTATGAATGATGTATATTTGCAAGACTAACTTGCAAGATTAAATTAAAAGAGATTAATGAGTGAATAAAGATAATGACTTGACAGAAGATGAAAACTCTGTCAGCTTTTACATTCATTTCTTAGCAATTAGTTCTATCATCAATAGAGTGCTATCTTATTATATTTTACTACGCAGTTTCATGCAAAGAAATTTTATGCATCTCACAGTTTTAATTGCTTCACTTGCATGAAGCTGCTCAGTAAGAAATGTTAAACGCGTAATGATTCACTAGAAGTTGCATGATTGAAAGAAGTGATAACATTTCTCACACTGAGAATTTATCATTTCATCAAAATGAGCTTGAGAATTATGCAGATGAGAAGTTTAAGTCGCAAGAATTTATTAAACAGACAGATCATATTTCTTGTTGATCAACCAGCAAAGTACATCAACAGTTAAAGAATTGAAAGATGCAGAACATGTTGCTTATCTTGCAACTTTGCATATTGAAATTCAAGCAAGAAACTTCATCAACATTTGATTATTGATGTCAACATAATGATGATCATTATTGAATTAATGCATACAAGCATGTTAATCAATCTTGCAAGCTCAAGAAGTAAAGTATCATGAATTATGACTTCTTGATGTTTTGACTGCAAGATTGTGAAGATTTCATGATCATGATGTCAGCTGACTTCATCATGAAAGAAGAGAAGCTGTGATGATTTGCATCATACTTGTCAAAGAAGTCTTGCAATCAATGATGAGATCATGTGATGAACATATGCAATCATGATGAGATATTCAATTGAAAGTACTACATTGAAAGTACTACATTGAATACTTACATGCTAAACTTAGTAATTCTGAAATTTGCAACTTTCAAACAAAATGTTGATTTGAGACTGCAAAGCAGCGAGTCAATCAAAGCATCATGAATTTCAAGCAATATTTTATCAGACTGTATGCAGATCTGAACTATCATATATTTAATGAGACTCACATGATGTACTTGCAAATGAAGATTAATGAAATTATCATGAATGAATCTTTTCACATTTCATACATTTCTATCAATTATGTCAATCTGTTAAAACATTTTATAAACATTGACTTGCATTTGCAAAACACTGATACGCTATTGAAGTTAAATTCACAGCAGCAAAGTGAGAGTGTAACATTTCAAAAGAGATCTCAATTCTTGCATAAAAAGATGAAATCTATCATTGCAACAAAGAATTTGAAGTTCTTTGCTTTGAGCACGCAGTTTAAAGATGATACACTTAAGTTTAGTGAATTCAAGCAAAATGCTGTTTTATTCAATTTTATGTGTTGATCATGCAAGAAGCTGAGACACAAGATTGATAATTTGATGTGTTTCAACTATGCATTCAGACAAAAGACTTGCAATCATGATGAAGAAGTGAAAAAAGAGAAAGTTTGATGTTTATCATTAAATCATTAAATATAACAATAATAACAAATTCATACATTCTTGTAACATTGATTAAATCAACTCATGAGAGACTTTATGCTATTTATATCGAGTGAACAAAACTCTCTGAAATAGAAAATCACTCGTAATTTATACAACTGCTTCATGCAGTTGAAACAGTGAGTTTTGAAACTATGTATCAAATTTGTTCGCGTTGATTGCACGTTAAAGAATGAGTGTTCTAGTCACTTTAAATTGCTTCAAGAGCTTCGTTTTCATCATCATCTTCATTACTGCTCTGAAACTCTTTGTGATGATAATAATTATTCAATAGTTTGAGAAGTCAGCATCTTGTAACATTCTTGATCGCAGATGTGATCAGTTTGAGCAGTGCATGAGTACATGCTTTGTCGTTTGATGACTTTATTCACAGTCACATTGCAAGCTATTCATGTCTGAAACATTTCTAAAGTGCAAATAAGCATTCAGATCTATGCATTCAATTCTGATGTGCATTGCAAGAGTGCTTTCTGCTTTCTGAAAATTATTACGCATTTTTATCATCTTATTGCTCAGATGCAATCTTTGTGCTGAGATTGCATTAATATCTGCGACACGTTCTCTGTACTTTTCTCATCATTGATTTCATTGATCTTTGTAATACTGCATTATTACAATGCTATCGCTTGTTGAAATCATTGTGAAGAAGAGAGTATGTCATTTACATCTTAACTGTATCTTTGCATCTTTTTGAATGAAAACATTCAGAAGTACTATTTTCTTGATGATGAGTAAGCGAGAAATGACATGATTAACTCTTGTCAAATAAGCGCATATTAGTTTGCATGCTTGTTTAATCTCTTGCATTCAATTGTTGACTTGACTGTGTAGCGTGATCTTGTTCTGTAGCATGTTCAAATGAACATGTAGTGAACTCATGTATGTTTCTGTCTTTAAAGTTTCAATGTTTACTCTTTTGAATATTTCTGTTACGTGACACAGAGTCTGATTCTGAAGTGTTTCTAGTCTGCGTTCTTTGCTCAACAATTCATTTTTCTTGTCACGCTGATGTCAGACTGATGCTTTGAATGCAATTTCTGATCTCACTACTGCTGAGTATACTTGTCTCGCTTTTGTGAAGATAGCTTTTCATGTGAAGACTTTAAGATGACTAAGTGTCAGCATTCTTGTGACGTGATTCATCTTTATTTGTTAAAGATGCACGCTTTATTGCAGTTTCATGTTCAGTTGCATCTTTAGAACTTGTACGTCTGATTTCAATTTAATAACTGAGTTTTCTATTTGTATGCTAATCATCATGTCAAATCTCTTCGATTTTCTAGTGAAATATGTAAGCTCATACTTTTCTGATGCAAACGTTGCGTCATAAATGCAAGCTCATTTCACGCAGACATAATATGCTTTGCTCAATATTTTGCAAATTTCTTCAATGAATCTGTTGTAGACTAAAATGTTAATATCATTTACGAAGTCAAGCACTTTGATTTTAATTCTCAATGCTTCGCATTTTTCAATTAAACTTGCGTTGAAGAATAGAAAGAGAATCAATGAAATGAGAAATCTCTGCAATATGTTTGCGTTTATCTTATGTATGTCACTCGTTTGTTCATCAAATATTAGCAACGTCTCTCAATTCTTTAAAAAGCTGCGTGTTCATTCAATTATGTAACTCAACATTCTTTTCATTTTCAGCATATGCAGAAGTCTGACGTGTGAGACTTGATTGAACGCTTCAATGACATCTAAGCTTAGCATGAAGATCACATATTTGATTTCACAGTCTTACACTGTGAACTTGATCTATTAGTAAATCTAACGTTGAAATCATGAATCATTTACATCTCACTCTCATTTAAGCATTTGATAGCATGTGATGAGTCTCAACTATGTCACTCAGTCTTTTGATCATGATTGACTTCAGCACTTTGCTCATGATATTGAACAAAGCAATGAGTCAATACGTCTTTGAATTAATATAGTTGCTTTTCTTCAATTTATGTAGTACTATTGTTTGAGTCTTTTTGAACTGCTTCAAATGATACTTATGTATCATGCATACATTGAATAAACTCGTTAGTACTGAGATCAGTTTTGCAAGATTCACTTGAAGTGCTCTGTTTGAAATATTTGAAGCGCTTAATGCTTTGTCTGCTTTTACTCATCTGATTGTCTGCTTCACTTCATCTTCTGTGATGCATGAATTGAATGAGACTGTTAGAAATATAAATGATTTTGCGATGTCGTTGACATTCACTTGAGAAGATAAGAAAAAGAACTTTCTTCGCAGTATCTTGATTTTTTTCTCGAACGTTGTTGTCATATGATCAATGTCACTTCGCTTCAATGACGAAAACTGAGAAAGCTTTTTAGATAGCTGACTTTCGATTCTAACTCATTTTGCAAAGCGTCATATCGATTTGAGTACTTCGCTCAGCTCATGCATTTGTGATCTGAAGTGTGCGTATTTCGTTTGTCGAATGATCTTGTTTTTATGATCGTTGTGCTTCAGATATTCATTTCACGCTTCTAATGTGTCTTGCGTTTTTCATATAATTTGCAGTCGTTCTGATTTCATTACTATTTCGAAGCAGCTTTGATTTCAAAAGTCTCTTGCTCAATTTGATGACTTTGTCAAGAAGATAAATTTCTCGATGATCTTCTGTAACACTCTGATAATCTTGCACACTCTGTCATTCATCATAGTCTTGTTGTCTAGAAAGCGTTTCAAAGATAGATGTATTCGCAGATAAGCACTTAATGCTTCTGTATTCATTTTCTTTCAAAGTCATCAAGTTGAGAGTTGCATTGAGATTGTTTGTAAACATAGCTCTTGCACTTGCGTGTTAAATATAACAATGAAAAAATGATTGTCACATGCAATGATAATGTTAGTATTGACAAATGTCTTTGAAGAGATGCGCGAAGCTCACTGTTTTATTTACTCTGAGATTGAGTGAAACTTTATATTGCAATCATAAATTATCAAAGAATCATGCAATTCTGAAACAGATTCAGATGATTAATGATCATTGAATTCTTTGTTATGATATGTATCAGATCAATATTGAGTTGATTAATCATAAGAAAGTTTGCAAAAGTTGAAACATTTAGTTTTATGCTGTAAATATGCAAGAATATTATATGATTCTTAATTATTTATAATTAAATGAGATCAACTTGAATATTCATTGATGCAAACGTTGCTGATCATATTGAGAAAACAGCATTCAACATGCAAAGCAAGTATAAATTAATCTGTGCAAAACATTGAAATTTGTTGAGTTAACAATGCTTGTAACTAAGAAAAAGAAAGAGACTTATGTAACTTTGTCATATCAACTGCTATTTACAGATAAATTATTGCAGAACACAGATCAACAGACTGCAAGATGCAATGCACTTCAAGCAAAAGAATTAGAAATATTCTTTGCTATTCAAGATTTCAAGAAAGTGTTTTCTGAGATTCTTTCTAATAGTTTGAACACGCATAATCAGATGAAACATTTCATTAATCTGATGAAAAGCAAAATGTCTTGCATTGAGTCTATTTATAAAATGACATGAAATAAGCTCGCTGTGATACAAGACTATCTAGACAGCATGCTAAAGAAGAAATGAATTCATTTATTAAGTAGTTCTGCAGAAGCATCTGTATTGTTTGTAAAGAAGTTGAATGAAAGTCTTTATTTATGCGTGAATTATCATGATTTCAATGAAATAATAATAAAGAACAATTACTCATTATCTCTACTGTTTGAGACGTTGAATTACTTTGCTCATGCAAGACACTTTATCAAAATTAATGTTTGCAACATTTATCATTGCATTTGAATTTGCAAGAGCGATGAATGAAAAACGACTTTTCATACACACTACAATCAGTTTAAGTATCAAATAATGCTTTTTGAACTGATAAATGCTTCTGCAATCTTTCAGTTTTATATAAATCACGCACTTAAGTCATTTTTGAATATTTGTTACATGATGTATTTTAATGATATCTTAGTATATTCTGAGACGAAAAAGCAGCATTGAGAGCATATATGCAAGATTCTTCGCACGTTACTGAAACATCAACTGTATATTAAGTTGTCAAAATGCACTTTCAATTGCAGCAAAGTTATCTTTCTGAATTTTGTGATAGAATGAAGAAATATTCAAATGAAGTGATCTTGTATCAACGTAATCACTAACTGATCTGAGTTCAAGTCTGTAAAGAATATTCTTGTATTCTTGAGATTTGCAAGATTTTATCAACAATTTATAAGAAAATTCTTTCAAATCATCATGTTCTTGACAGATTTAATCAAGAATGCGAAGAAAAAAAGAATATGTTTATTCTTGACAATGACAATGAAAGCAAGAAAGACTTTTGAAAGATTGAAAACAGTTTTTATCAATGCTTTCATTTTGAAACACTATAATTGAGATGCAAATCTTCATATGAAGATCAATGCATTCAATCATGAAGTTGAAAACATGCTTAGTCAAAAGAGTAAGATTAATTAATAACATTTCATTATGTATTATAGTTATAAGTTTAAAAAAGCTAAAGTTTTTTTTCTTTCTTCATTAAGTGCATGCAGTTTATGACTATGACACTGTCTAGACGCTGTATGTATGCTAAGTTACATGTAATCTGATCAAAATCACTGCTTTATATCTTCTCGTTGATCAATCACATCGATAGTTTGTGTATACAAGCGCTCTCGCTCAAACTCTCGCAATCATACTCTCATTTTTCTTCGTTTCTTCATACTTTTCGCGTTCTACTATTTCGTTTCTAATAGTCATTTTCTCGTCGTAATTCGAGTATTTTTCAAATACTTTAATGTTGTGATTCTTTCGATTTTGATGATGAACAGCATCAATATGATGTCTGTGTTTTTGAGCTGAGTCTTTTTCTTAAGCTTTATCTGCTCTGATCTATAATGCTTGCAATTTAGTAGTAAATGCTTTGACGTTTGACTCGCATTGCATATTTCATAGCATTTGTTCAAATTGTTCTCTGATAATCGATGCAAATAACTCTTGAAATAGTCGTGTTTCATTTTCAACTGAATAAAGATTGAAAACGTTAGTCTATCGATTTTTCTAAGCTTTTTTAGTGATTTCTGACTTAAATTCACGTTCAATATGTGCTTTTGATAATGATTTTTCTTCTTGATGCTGCTTTTTCAAACATTTAATCATTGTAATTTCATCTCTTTGCAAATTTGCTTTTTGACGAAGCTTATGATGATTGCTTTCATGTTGTTGATAACTGATAATTCTTGAGCAGCGCTT
>JAABUO010001430.1_pt1 | contig 31407 bp, 24 predicted proteins | sample 5559291 | NCBI WGS metagenome assembly JAABUO01 (sample SAMN10711878, study PRJNA513372) | rock metagenome | isolation source: Antarctica rocks | place: Antarctica: Victoria Land, Finger Mt sud | reverse complement strand
CCCTGTCGGTGCTGCCCTCCCCTAAACACGGCTGTCCACCCCCGACGCTGCACACAGCTGGAGGATGGTCTACAACACAAGACGCAAGAGCATAAGCCTCCCGGCTCTCGGCGTCGCTGTGCCGTCGAGTGCGCCTCCTGCAAAGAAAGTCAAAAGGAGTCACAACGAGAGACAGAAGCAGCAGCAGCAGACACACGCACGCCGAGGCAGCCATAACGTGGTCTACGAACCCACTCCACCGCCGTCACCCCCTTCCTCCGTCCACGGATCAAGGCGGCGAGCTTCCCGCCATACGCCGGATAAGGATGAAACCGACGATACCCGCGACGAGATCGTCTCCGCCGTCCTGGATGTGCTTGGGGGCAGAAAGGATCGCGAGTTTAGCATCAAAGAGCTGGTGGGGATCTTATCCGTCGATTCCTTGCAGGCTGCCAAGGATCCAGTGGCGATGGTGGCCTCACGACTAAACACCTACCTCAAAGAGTCCACCAGCCCACTCCTGAAGAAGACGGCGCGACCCATAAACTCCAAAAAGATATACTTCTCACTTTCGGCTATGCCATCACCGCCTCTGGAGGAAGTCGAGAAGGCTAACGGTCAGATGGATGGTGAGCACAGCCATCACACACGCGCTCATGCGAGACGCCAAGGATTATTCCGACGGACGCCGTCTCCAGAACTTGAATTTGAGAGACTGGATGGGTTCGATACGGTCAAGGGCCACGAGCGGGTAAAGCATTTCGATATTGGGATGGACGAGATTCACCGCCAGACAACGCCTCCTCCGGAGTCCATTGCCAGACCCTCTCTAGACTCGCCTATGCAGCAAGATGTGGAAGAAGATTCGACCCACGAGGAGGAGCATGCAGCCATCCACCTGCCTTCACTTGACGGAGAGGAAGAATATGCCTCGCACGCTCGATATGCATCCCTTCCAAGCACAGAGGAGTTGTTTGAGTTGAATGATTGGCTCGATATCGACTCACCAGAGGAGATGGGACTCGATGAGCTTGATGGTATGCTCAACTTCCTGCCATGAATTACGAAGAAATATACATATCTAGGAAAAGCACGTCTTTCTCCATCCCTATGTACATTAGATACCCACCTTACTCCCTGTCTCTTTCTTCCGTTCCCTCCCGCTGCTTGAGTCGTCGAGGTGACGTGTGTAATCCCTCGGCCCCGTCCGCAACGAAACTCCCATGAGAGAAGACTTGGTTCAGAATGCAGTCACTTTCCTGCAAGACTCGACAGTTGCTTCTTCGCCACTAGCCAAGAGGATAGAGTTTCTGGAGAACAAGTCGCTGAGTCGTGACGAGATCGAGGAAGCAATCAGAAGATCTTCCAGCGCTTCGTCTGCCCCCACTCCACCAGACTACCGACCCTCTTCCACCGATACCTACTACCCCCCCTATGCACCTCCTCTCCCCCAACGAGACTGGCGAGACTGGTTTGTGATGGCCACTGTGACTGGCGGGGTCGGCTACGGACTCTACCATCTCACAAAGCGCTATGTCTTGCCGCTCATTCTGCCGCCGACACCTAGCACTCTAGAGAGCGACAAGAAGGAAATCACACGAGCGTTTGATGAAGCTCATGCCCTTTTGGAGCAATTGCAGAGCGATACGGAGGTTCTGAAGAAGGCCGAAGTAGAGCGCAAAGAGCGTGTGGACGCTGCGGTGACGGACATGGAAGTGACAGTGGAAGCATTGCAGGAGCAGTTGCGATCAAGGAATGAGGAGTTTGTCAAGATGAAGACGGATATTGAAAACATCCGTGAACTGCTCCCGCGAGCCTTGGAGAAGCATAAAGACGCGCAAACGCAATCTCTCACCGATCTGCAGAATGAGCTCAAGTCACTAAAGTCCTTGCTCATAAGCCGAACCAAAGCAGCCGCTTCCGCCTCAGGAATGTCGAATGGTGGTGGTCTTCTTGCCGGGTCTATGGAGAATGAGGGCAATGAAGGCGTTGCGAAGCCAGCGAGACCGACGATCCCAGCATGGCAGCTGGCAACCGAGAGCAACTCGGAGGGACAAAATGGGAACTGATGTATTTATAATCGACTTGGGCTTTTGTACAATGATGATAATTCCACACGCGCCGGCAAGCCACCGCGACTGCCGTCTCCCTTGATGCCGTCAACGACTCGACCGTGATCCTTCCATTTCCATTTCTCCACCAGCTCTGTGTCTTTACCCTCCATCACATCGACGATGAGTCGGCCTAGAATAGGAGCAAATTTGAATGCATGCCCGGATCCACCACCAGCTAGGAAGAGCCCTTGCAGGCTGGGATGCCACGAGACCAAAAAGTCACCAGTCGGCGTATCCGAGTACCAACATATGCGTGTCTTGGTGAATGGCAGATCCGCCAATTCAGGATAAACCTCTCGTAACCCCTCGCGCAGGGCTTCATGCCCTTCTCGTGGAATGTCTTGATTTGGAATATCCCAAGTTGTACAAGGTATGGAGACGTGTCCGTTGCGAGAATTGATGTATCCGTAGGCATGTCGCGCGACTTTCACCTCGCCATCCCCACTGGGAGGGAAAACAAACCATCCAGAGGACAAATTCAGCATGACGGGTTGCTTCCGCATCTTCTTTTGTTGCTCAGGTGAGATGGAGAGATAGGCAAGCACTTGTCCGGTAGCTGTAATGTGGCTCGAAAGGGATACAAGAGATGGAGACCACGCTCCAGCAGCCAACACAACTGTATCTGCATAGACGCGGCGACCGTCCTTGGTCACAACGCCATGAACTACAGAAGCAGATATAAGCATACTCTCGACTTGTGCACTTTCCATGCGGATATTTGGCCGCTTTCTGGCCCTTGTGTAGATAACTTTCATTGCCGCTTCTGCATTGCACCAACCGCTCCTTGTATTCAAGTAACCCTCCATGCCCTCCCTCCCCGTGAGTTTATTTACTTCGTTTGATGGAAGCCACCGCACTGCATCTGTGCCACAGACATTCGCGTAGGATGTATGGACGTATTCGTGCCCCTCCTTGGCAAAAAGTAAGAGTCCACTTTCATGATAGTGCTGTTTGAGTTCTGGGTCGCTTCTCCATACCTCCTGGGCCTGGTCTGCTAGCCGTGCGTAGGTTGCATCTGCATAGTCGGCTCTCACAATCCTAGTTGTGTCAATGGATGAAGCATCCGGAACAGGGTAGGGAGACCTGTCGAGGATGAGGATGTCGGCTTTGGGACGTCGAAGGGATAGCTCGATGGCCGTTTGCAAACCAAACACCCCACTGCCAACTACAATGATACTCATCACCGAGAACACAATAATATTGGACAGTGTTAAAGCTGCTGTAATTCTATCCAAACCAACACCATCCGATGCTAATATACAAAAACGAGAAACAAAGCAGCTCGCAACTGGCCTCACTGCTTGCGAAACTCATTCAATACTGGGTATATGGCCTGTAAATTAGTTTTTGATCGAATCGCAATCCTACCTCAAACGCCTGATAGATCTCCTCCCTCACTTTTGCTCCAGTCAGAACAATCTTCCCAGACACAAAAATGAGCAAGACAATCTTCGGCTTGACCATGCGGTAAATTAGGCCTGGGAACAATTCAGGCTCGTAAGATGAAAACGTTCCATGCGAGAACGCAAGTCCTTCTAGTCTTATAGGAAACTTGACATCACAGCTGCCCACAATATTCTGGATTTTAAAGTCCGTGAACTTGGCATTGAAGCCGAGCTTTTGAATGATACGCGCGTACTTACGCGACGCCAGTTTAGAGTCGTCTTCACTCTTGGCTCCAGTCACAACCATCTTGCCTGACGCAAATATAAGCGCTGTTGTCTTCGGATCACGTATCCTCATAATCACCGCCGCAAAACGCTTTGGGTTATATTCGGCATTACGCGCATGCAGTGCAATTGTCTTGAGGTCCAAACGGCAATCCAAATTCACTGTGGCTACAATATTCTGCAGCGTAGGCACAATCCCACTCACACCAGTACCAGCATCTCCATTAACTAGAGCCACTACTCCTGGTGTTCCAGCCAGAATTGCACCTTTGCCATTGTCAGAATTCGGCGGAGTAATGTCCTGTGAATTCATTGGGAACGATAGCGACACGGGAGACACAAAGCTCTTGGCTTGCGCAGCAGTATTTGGAACCACAAGGCTGTCCATAATCCGGACTCCGTTGTCGTTGTCGGAAGTTTATCAAGCTAATGACACTTCAGACGAGCGACTGAAGATGGGCCTCTCTCAAAAGACCCAAGATCCAATCTCTTCTCTTCGATTGCAGTCGCACTCAAGAGTCCCTGCCGGAAAGCGCACACAGATAAGGCCCGGCAAGAGCTCGCCCCACCCAGGCGCGCAGTCAGAGAAAGAGAGAAAAAGAGAGGTGCCCCGTCGGTCCTGAGAGATCGCTTCGCCTCAAAATGCCTTGCGCGACTGAGAAGAGAGTATGGGGAAGAAACGGGTATTTATTAAGAGGGTAATAACGAATTTTTGAGTTTTTGGGTGAGCCGAAGAAGTGGGCAACCCACACCTATTTATACCCTGGAATTTTCTTGTGGCTCGCGACTGTTTCCAAATTAGGGCTAGGGCAGCGATGGGGGAGTTTGGGCTGGCAGGATAGAGCAGGAGCTTTCTGACATGGGACAAAAGCCCTATGAAGACTGCCATTTATGTCTCTAGGACGCCATGTTGAGAGGAAAATAGTCCTTCTTGCAGGTGGGATATTACTTGCGTCTGCGGGTGGTTCCTATGCGTGGGTGGCTTCAAGGAGACCGCCTAGACAGCGTCTTGCACCTATACCATCGCAGCAGTCGGTGTACAAGATCGCACCTACATATGACTCGAAGGTCGGACTCGATGAGTGCTTCTTTTTTCTTCCTCTCTTACGCCGCCAGCTAGTCAACAAGGTGTATGGCAAGGTGCTTGAAGTCGGTGCTGGGACCGGACGAAATTTCAAGTATATGCCGTGGAAACAAATCTCTCACATTACATTCCTAGACGAGTCAAATGGGATGTTGAGCGTCTTGCAAGAGAAACTAGGCCGTTACGCCAAAATACATGCCGATGTCGACTTCACTGTACAGTGTGGAACGCCAGAGATGTTTGAAGGCCAAAAATATGATTCTATACTTCAGACGTTTGCTTTGTGTTCCATGGAGAGACCTCTTGTTCATCTCAACACACTTATTTCATTGTTGAAGCCGAACGGCAAGCTTTTCCTAATGGAGCACGGGCAGTCTTATTATGAGATCATCAATCGAACCTTACGCGCTGGTCGAGACGACCATCGAGCAGATTGGGGTTGTGATTGGAGCAAGGATATTGAGGCGATTGTTGACGCCTGTGATGGACAGATCAAATCTATGAAAAGATGGCACTTTGGTACTACGTATATAATTACCATAGAAAAGGGCGTTTATTAACCTCTTTAGATTTTGGCATTTCTCACTCCATGCCTCGTTGCTCGTGAATGTAAGACCCTTACTCAATGCCAGATGTCGAAGATCCTCACGAGGTCGACCCGTTATCGACTGATCGAAACGACGAGCAGAGGGAAGGGGAAAGGCCAGATCTAGCCTTTCTAAAGGATCGCGAAATTTTCACACAGGTCCCTGCATTTAGTGATGAGCCAGTTGAAGGCACCATAGAGGATCTGCTTCACCGCGGTTTCATGCGGCACGCTGCAAATAAAACAATTGACCAGATCGTAGATTCGGATGATTGGACTGTATTTGAGGCATGGTCTCTACGACTCGCCTTACTTTTGCTGTTGGGTTATGCTTCCATGGCAGCTAACGAGGCATTAACGCTTGGGGATTTATCCTCGGACTTCTACATAGTCAAAGGCCAGAATATAGTCCCATGGAAGCTCCGAGTCCTGGCAATCCGAATACAGGCAAAGGCCTTCAAAGATCATCACCGTGCAATCCTACTCTATTATAGCCATGCTATAGAAGCACGCAAGATGCTCCGCGATGGTCACGATGAGTACGCTGCTTATTTAGGGGAACTTGAAATTCTGGTAGTGATGAGTTTACTTGAGTTGAATGATTTTGAGCTGGCTATTCTGCAACTCGAGAGAATCCCTGGAGATCGTGCTAAACGGCTAACGGGTATGATTTATTTGCAGTCTGGGTCAGTCGATGAAGCGGAAAAGGTGTTATCGGAGTATTCCGAATACAGTGGTTTGCTACTGATGTCGCGTGGACAATTTGAAGAAGCCGTGGGGTTTTGGGAGACTCAAATGAAGTCGAAAACGAAGGGACAAAGAGGATATGAGGAAACGTGCAGCAATCTTGCGATATGCCAAGTATATACCGGTCATCTTGAGAAGGCAATCATGACTCTCGAAAAGACAATTCCTGACTCATCTATTGATCAGCAGATTTTTAACCTGGCAACTTTGTATGAATTGAAAGGGGATTCAAGTAGCGACTCAAAACGACAGCTTTTGAAAAGTGTGGGAAAGAAAGTCAACACCTTGGAATGCTACAAATTACCTACAACCTGATATGTCCTACATTGCCTCCATAAAATTACTCGGCACTAAGCCACGACGGCTAGCACCGCTTGTATGTTCAGCCTCCCACCATCCATCCTCTTGGACTCTGAAGATTATCAAAATATCTCCTTTCCTGAAACCAAGTTCCTCAGGAATAGCAGCTTGATAATCATACAACGCTTTAGCTGCAATTAGCACAAGTTTGAGGGGTTAATACCGTGATGAAGAGGTTCTGACTGGTTTCTCATATGATTTTCTCTTGCTGCACTAGATCTTGATCTAGGTCTAATGGTTTGCTGGGGTGCAGGCGACTTAGCTCGCTGGTTTGCATAAGTATATTCATCGAATGATCTATTTTGAGATGTGTTTCGTGGTGCAGCAGCTGTTCGACCGCCTCTGCTGCCCTCCACACCAAACGTTGTTTCCGGACGTGTGGCGTACTGGCCATACGGGCCATCTGACCTGGATTGAAAGGGTGCCGGACTTTTTGCGCGACCTTGTCTAGATGCTGGACGTGACGTCGGATGTGGTGAGGTAGATCGGAAATAGGTTGGGCTTGAAGAGGTTGCTCTGTATATATCTTGCACAGGAGGGAGAGGGGAGGCAGATATCCGATTCTTCACAGTATTACTGTTCGGAGCGTCATACCCATCGTATGAGTTAGCCTGGTTTATCGGCTGTCGGGAAACACCATTTCTTGACTGAGGCCGCTCGGTAGCTCCGAAAACCTGGAGATTATCTGCGAGATACTGCTGACGTGTTTGACTCATTTCGGCTGCCGTTGTTGCAGGAGGCGGGGTAGCAAGGTTAAAATTTCTTCCCTGTGTCATGTTGTCGAGCATTCGATTCCGCCCAAAGGGACCATTTGAGGTAGGGTAGTTGTTGCTCTGACGTGTACTGGAGGGGGTTGAAGGACGAGATGGGACAAATTGTTGGCCTCTCGACGGAACCCTTGTGACATTGTTCAATTCCGAAAGAGCTGCAGCGATAGGATCAACGTCCAAATCATCGTCATCTTGGCTTAAGCGCTCAGCTGGACGCTCACGCTGCTCAGGTGAGATCTGAAACATGTTTCTGCCAACATTTAGCATCACATCTGCTCTAGGATCAATCGGCTCCGGCGAGGCTGCCTCCGTTTGCCTTTGTTGGATGGTTGATATTCTCGATTGTCCGGGTGAAGCTGACCAATTGACGCCTGCAATCTCCGACTGCATGTCAGGTTTAGATTTTCGCCGAAATGGAGATTTGAGGAACCCTTTGCTTGATTTTTTGACTGGCTTAGTCAGTTCGGGAGAAAGGACATTCGGAGGTCTTTGTTTCAGTGTCCCGCCTTTGACCATGGAGCTCGACGATATTGTAGTCGGTTGAGAATATATGGATGACGTGGAGGGGGAAGGGGGACCATTTTGTAATGGAGATGACGACATTGCAATGTCAGAAACTGATTTGCGACAGTACATTGTCATCCCGTCAGGTGGGTATTCATTATGATTTGTCTTTGACGGACTGCTTGCGCTTGACCGAGTGGGCTGCGGACTCGTGCCCATCTCTCTGGACCGTGTTTCTCTTAGTGGTTGGGGTGTACTGGAGCGGAATTGTGGGTTGCTTTGACGGTTGAACTGGGCAACACTATACGGTGTCTCATCCTGCTGTTCTCCACGGTAGAAGTTGACATATTTTGGAGCCTCTGGAATCTCTTGGCCAGTGCCTTTTGTCTCAATAAATTCCATTATATCTTTCTCCACTTCACAGCGCTCCAAAGCAGTACGAATTCTTTCACATGACTCATCGTCGCTTACGCAGACGGTAGAGGCGAGGTTGGCATACGTCCATAGATTTGATTTGAGAAAATCAACTCGTTCCTCCTCTAGGTCTTGGAATTTGTCACAAGCTGCTTTCCACTCCCGATTCCATTTATCGGTCGTTTCATTGACTAATTTGATGGCATTAGCGTATTCTTGATTGCTATTTGTCACACTAAGCTGTGTCTTCTCAAGCTTGATATTGTTCTTATCGAGTTCCCTCCCCATAAGCATGTTTTGCTGAGCCACATAGCTGTTCACTTTTTGACAGTCTTGCTCATATTTCTCTCTAAGCTTGTACACATTGATTAGTTGATTAGCTTTCTGCTTTTGTTGCTTGTCTATTCCAGAGCTAATAATCTTTTTGCGGTCCCGAAAACTACTGTAAAAAGAGGCAAGTGGATCCTCTAGTTCTGATTTGATCTGTCTAGAAATCTGGAGGTGGGATTGGCCTACTATTTCGACCTCCTTGCGGATTGTATCGAGACTCGCTCTCAAGGTGCCAATTTCGAGAGAACCAAGCGATTTTTTTGCCAACAAGGACACCTTTTTAGCATATTCCTCTTCTATAGCAGCCTTTTCTCTGTAGAAAACTCTCAATTCTTCGCAAGTCTGCTTTGCATCTCTCATTCTATCCAACAGACTAGTGACACCACGATCATCATTGCCCCAGAAGTTGTTACTAAATGAGATTGGGACCATAGGAGCTGGTGAGTCACTCCAAGCCATCTTCGATGAATCGTTCGCTGCTTATTCTCTGGCTCCCGATCAGAGACGTAAGGAACAACTTCTCAGAATGTCGTCGTGTAGAAGATAAAATAACAATGGGATGTCTCCACGACAACAAAAATCCAAGATGTCCATTCCTAACGAAGCCCTTCAGCGAATATTGGCGGAGATCGAGCAGCGTGCTTTTCAGTCAAAGCAACAGTTATCTCAAGTAAAACAGCAGATGGCACAAAAGCAGCGTGATATTCGAGTTTCGGAGCTCACTGCCAATGAATTCAAACGAATGGGTTCTGCCACAGCTTACGAAGGAGTAGGAAAGATGTGGGACACGCTGTATACAAGTGCTAATGAAGGTTCATTGCCCAAGATCTCAACTTCTTTAATGATCGCATCGAGTCGGGTCGGAAGACTACTGTCGACGATATCGAAAATTTGCAAAAGAAGCTGAGGTATCTGGAAACTACATATGAAAATGCCCAGAAGGGAATAGAAAATATGCTTGGTAGAGGTTCTTGACTTCATTCAAACGTGTTGAATCGCTTGAGCCAAAGCAGCATATGGAGGGCAATCCCATGGGACAAATTCGCTCGAGCTAAGGTGGTAGGTTGATCATTGACTGTGGGACTACTTTTGTAGTGGACGCCAGGTGTATGATAAGGCGAAACATCGCTTCATGGACATGACCCCACCTGCCTTCATGGTGACACAAGCTGCCTGGTAATCGCAAGTCTCTTCTAACATTGATATGATGGCACTTGCTTTTCCTGCATGCAGAGCAGGCAGAATAGAGAGGTACTTTAGTTGTCATATAATCGACGACAAAGTGCTTTGGCTTGACCAATTAAGCCTTTCCCAATTCGAGACTTTTAATCGCGATGAATCGTATCGTGGACATGTTTCGTCTCGTCTTCAATCGAACACGACTCGCATCCATTAACCAACCGCCTGCGGATCCTGGATGTATCCAACCTGCTCTGAAGGCTGCAGAAAGCCCATTAAATGCCGAATAATTTTCGTTTTATTGTAAAGTCTACATACAAGATTCATACTTAATAGGCAAGGCAGAGCAGAGCAGAGCAGGTTGTGTTGAAAGTAAAGTTTCACAATCAAGACAAACGCCTCTATCCTTACTCTGCGGCTATAACTATTCCTCGACGCGTCAACCACGTTAGTGAGAAATCAGTCTTCAATTCAAAGCCCCCTTGTGTTCGCCCTCGCACATACTTGCACTCATGCCATATGAAAGTGTGTAAGCTGTAGAGTCGTTGTAATGCTGAAATTCACCAAGAGTACCGAACGACAAGCGCAATTCAACCACTGCAGCAAATTAGCCCAACAGCACCTCAGTACTGGTGCTAGCCATCTAATTCTCGCACCAAAAGCTTTTAAAGGCAAGCTGGGTTGACTGGTGCTACAAGCAGTACTATGTCCTCCTCTTCTGGGGGAAGTGGTGGGGGCGGTGCGTCTCTGAACAAGATTGTCATTGCTCAGGTTTTCTTTCTCTTATCAACACTGAGCGAGGACAAATGGGATCAGACTATAAGCAAAATCAAAACTCTGACCGATACCAATGGTCCCGAAGTTTACCAGAATTTTTTCCGGCGTCTCATATCAGGAAATGCAATGACTATCTTCCCAAATGTCACTCGCCCCATTGAAAACCCTGTGACACTCAGACTTTTGAAGGAAGAATTAAAATCGCTTGCTCATCAACCGTTAGCAGCACACAGCTTCAGCGACTCTATATCTACATCTGAGTCCGATCTCTTTAAAGACTTTGATCTCGCAACGTTCTTTAACCATTTCCATTTGGACGCATGGGAATGCTCCGTACTCTCTATAAGCCTAAGGTCATCTCAGAAGCAAGATTTACGAAATAAGGCCGCTGAAATTCTCCAAAACAAATTTCAAACTATGCTCTTTCAAATAAGGGATCCAGCAATTCATGAAGAAATTGATGAAACTCAATTTGTTTCATTTATCCAGCAGTATTTGGCAGAACCTCCGCCTCCTTTCTTTAAAATCATACATAAAATCGAATTCGTTGCAGCCGTTGAAGAAAGGTATGCGGGACAGGAGATTCCTCTTGCAGCACGGATTTTAATAGACGGCGTTCAACAAGCCCGCAAAGCTGAACCCCTCTCTAAGCTATTATCACTTGCAGATCCGAGTATATATTCTTCTCAAGAATCCATCGAAAAGATCATTTCCTTTAAGCTTGATGTTGGTCTCACTGAAAAACAAGTAGCCGAAACCATCATTATGTTTACAGGAAATACAGACAGGGGCTGGCCGGGGCAAAAGCTCGGCGCTGCACTGCAACATCTTTACCCTAGTCTCGATTGGAGCCTGATTTTGAAATCTTTAGATGATCCATTATTGTCGATTCGTGATTCTAGTGGAGCAATCAGCTTGCTAGGCATTCTTCAAGGAGCAAAAGAAGCAAACATATCTATTTCACCGCTCTTCCAACCTTGGACAAACCACAATGTGCAAATAACTTTTTTACAGAACATGTTGACTGTTCAAATTGATAGATATCCACTAAATTTAAGTGTTGAAAACAAAATTATACAATTGGAAGACTTCCAGAACGCTTCTTCACAAGTCAAAGCTACTGCAGGTATGGTGGAACCCAATCTTTTCAACTCTTTGGACTTTCTCGCGACAGTTTATGGAATGGCTCGGACTGAACAAAATCTTCCAGCAGTCCGCTCGTTAGTGGAAAGGGCGACAAAGTATATACCTGAGCTTGTAATGTGCGGCTCAGTTCTCTTACCGCGACCATGGCCAAAAATCCAAGAAGAAACCATCGCCCATCTCTTTGATGTATTTTTGGCGGGACATGCTTCCCACCAATTGGTATTTTGGAGATTGTGGCAATCATCGAAAGATTTTCTGTGCTCAGCATTTCGCGAGTTTCATTCTAGAAGTTCTCTCAATATCACACGAATTCTGGATATCGCGCAAGAAATCCGTGCTCTCAATGTCCTTCTTAGTCTAAAACCTTGGACATTTTCCTTGGATTTGGCCACATTAGCTGCTCGTCGGGAATACCTGAATATTGAGAAGTGGCTTCTCTCTCAGATAGATACTGAGAAGGAGCCTTTTTATCTAACGGTTTTGAAATTCTTGGACCAAAAGCAACGTCAAGAATACGAGATACAATCGCAGCAAAGTAGACCAGTTGCAGTGAGTCTCAAAACGAGCGTGATAGGGGCATTTTTTAAGGCACTAGATGTATGTACCCTGCCTGCGGAGATTAAGCTGAAGCATGAAGAACTTCTGTTTGAAGTACAAGCCAGTTGCATCAGCGCATACCCCCGACTCATACTCTATTATCTTGGAAAAGATGTTGCTTTCGATAGTAATACGTTCACACCTGCTGTAGAGCAAGAGATGAAACAGTTTTATGGAAAAATGTACGAGCAAGAGCTACCGATTAACAACGTCATCATGCAACTTCAACAATTAAGAGACTCAGATGATCCTGAGGAGCTCGACCTGTTTGCCTGCATGGTGCATTCTCTCTTTGATGAGTACAGGTTTTTCCCTGAATACCCACTTAATGCTTTGGCAACGACTGCAGTTCTTTTTGGATCTGTGATAATGTATAGACTCATCGAGGGACTACCTTTAGACGTGGCTTTGCGTTATGTCTGGAAAGCACTTGAAAACCCTATCGAAACCCAGATGTTTAAATTTGGGTTGCAGGCTTTGTTACATTTTCGTTCTCGATTATCAGAATGGCCACAACATTGCCAATATTTGCTTCGAAACCCGAATCTTGCACAGTTCAATCCAGACTTGATGCGCGATATTAGTACGATTGTAGAAAGCAGAAAGAGCATGGCCGCGAATGGCGTAGAAATCTCGCCTGACAAATCTTTTCATTCACTACATGTTGATTTACCTCCCCGAGGAATCTCTTTCTACGAAGCTCCTGGCGTGGCGATACAGGATAAAGCTTTATTCATACTCAATAATCTTGCGCAAAATAATATCGATGGAAAGGTCGAGGAATTTCGGGGATTACTTGAAGAGAAGCAGATGCAGTGGTTTGCGAGTCATTTGGTGGTCAAACGAGCCTGTGTCGAACCTAATTATCATGACCTATATGTTCAATTACTCGACAGGCTGGATGACACACATCTCAACGCTCTGGTTCTGCATGAAACTTACGCCAATGTCGTTGTATTATTGAATTCTGAAAATACTATTCAGTCATCAATGGAGCGAACACTATTGAAAAATTTAGGAGCTTGGCTTGGAAGTACAACACTAGCTCAAGACAAGCCAGTCAAGCATAAAAACATAGCTTTCAAGGAACTGCTTCTGGAGGGGTACGATACGAAGCGTTTGATCGTAGTGCTACCTTTCACTTGTAAGGTGCTTGAGCAAGCAGCACGCTCAAGGGTGTTTAGGGCCCCGAACCCTTGGATAATGGGAATATTACGCCTCCTAGCTGAATTGTATCACTCTGCGGATTTGAAGCTGAACTTGAAATTTGAGATTGAGGTACTGGCGAGGAATTTAGAGCTGGACATTAAGAACGTGGAGGCGTCTGCAATTCTGAATGACCGACCGGAAAATCTATTTGATCAAGATCCTGCGCTGATTGCACAAGATATAAGTAAGATGAACATGCTCTCACGATCAAGCGGCAGAAGCGCGGCAGCAGCATCGCTACCAAATTTGCAGCAGCATCTGACTTTAAATTCTTCTGCAACAATCTTTCAGCACCCCAGTTTGAAACGTCTACCTCATCTTGCCATCGATCGTGCCATCAGGGAAACTCTTGGACCTGTCGTAGAGCGGTCTGTGACAATTGCGGGAATATCTTGCCGAGAATTGATTTCAAAAGATTTTGCTGCGGAACCAAACGAAGCTAGGATGAAAGTTGCAGCTCACAACATGGTTGCTGCTTTGGCAGGGAGCTTGGCCTTAGTAACCTGTCGCGACCCTCTGAAGATGACTATGACTAGTCGTTTGCGTGAAATGTTTTTGCAGAATGGCTTCTCTGATAGCACAATGCCTATGGATCAAATTGCTATGGTTGTCAGTGACAACCTGGATTTAGCTTGTTCAATCATTGAGAAAGCAGCTCAGGAGAAGGGTCTTCCTGAGATTGATGACGCATTAACCAATGCCTATAATGCTAGAAAGCGAGCCAGGGAGGTGAGACCAAATCAACCATTCATGGATCCTTCAATCTCACGGTATGCAATAAATTTGCCTGAATTACTGCGACTTCGACAAGGAGGTCTCAACCAACAACAATTTGCGGTTTACGATGACTTTTCAAGGCTGCCACGTATTGCTCCTTCCCCGGCAGATCTGGTTCGTGGTTTTCCCGGAGCCAACGATTCCCAGCAAGATATTCCGGCTTATCGTGCCCAATTTCCCACGAGCGCCATGGATGGCTATCCATCACAACAAGCTACGCGAGGAAACGAGCAATTAATGGGAAGGCAGATAATGGCAAAAATATCGGGGCTACTTGCTGAACTAGAAGCGTTTTTGAAAGAAGCATCCCCAAAGGTATCAATTACTGTACTCCCAGAAAGTCATGACCTGCGTCATTTGTTGCAACAAATTGCTGCCCTGACTGAAGCTAATCCTACTATCAAAGATGACATCATCTCTGCCACCGCTCAAAGAATTTGTGCACTTTTGTACCAGTTATCGGATTCTTTATTAGCTCGCGAATGCTTGATATCACTCCTCGACAGATTTTGTGAAATTTCGCCTAAAACCGCCAAAGACGTCGCGTATTGGCTTCTTCTAGATGACGACGAGCGCAAGTATAATGTACCTGTTACGCATACTCTCTTGAAAGCACGCTTGATCAACCCTGTGGATCTCGATAACCAGATGTCGAAACTTATTCTCGAGAGAAGGCCATTGGCAATCGAGTTTGCGGCTAGAATCATCTTCGAAGCTGTTCTTGGTAATCAAGCATGCGCTATGCGGACAGATTTCGTTGGCTCTCTTGAAGCGTTAGAAATGGCAGCGCGAGATGAAACCATGCCCTCTCTTGCCGCTGAACTTTTGAAGTCTATGAGACAGACTGCTGTGCCTCTTGACGAATTGCAAGATGCTCCAGAATCATTAAGTGAGACAGTTAATCTACGAGAGCAGATGGCGAAGGTCTTCTTAGAGTGGATTCGGCTATACCAGCATCCATCAGCGAACGAAAAATCAGATTTGGCTTACATCTATCAATTGACAAAGCAGGGAATCTTCTTTAACCCAAACCTATCTGCAAGCTTTTTCCGGACCGCTTTGGAGTTGAGTATTGAGCATTACCTTAAAGAGCAAGATATGGAAAATTCTTCTGAAGATGCATACCTAGCAGTTGATGCACTTGCTCGCTTAGTCATTATTCTATACAAAAATCAGGATAAAAATCAAGCTGATGGAGCTGGCAGTGTTGCATTCTTCTCGAAAACAGTATCGATTTTCACATTGGTGTTCGCATCGACGCACGATCATACTGGTAACTCTTTCAATCAAAAACCCTTTTTTCGGTTGTACTGTAGCTTGCTTTCGGAGTTCTATGAATGTCAAGAAACGACGCAGGCAAGTGATGAAATACTCTTCCCCATCACTGAAGCATTGCTCACGTTGCAACCAAATTTTTTCCCAGCGTTCAGTTTCGGTTGGCTCTCTCTCATTTCACATCGTCTATTTATGCCCAAAATAATGACATTGACAAACCAGAAAGGGTGGCCTATATACGCAAAGCTTTTGGAAGCATTCCTGCGATTCCTTGGGCCTTTCTTTACTGAAAAATCGATTGCTGACACGACACGCCTTCTGTACAAGGGATTCATGCGAATACTTTTAGTATTTCTTCATGATTTTCCCGAGTTTCTCGCAGAATATTCTTCAGTCTTCTGCGATGTGATTCCCTCTTCTTGTGTGCAATTGCGAAACTTGATCCTGAGCGCATTCCCCAAAGATATGGCGCTACCTGATCCATTTCTGGCTGGTTTGAACCTTGAGGAGCTGCCGGAGATGAAAATAACGCCAGTCATCGTTGGAGATGCCCTCTCAACTATTCAGCAATCTGAGGCTCAAAGTCTTATCGATTCTTTGATTTCGACATCTTTTGCTGGAGAGTTGAAGCTTGCAAAAATTGAAGAGCTAGCAGTCCTCATCAAGCAGAGAGGAGAACTATCTGCTTCTGACTCCGATTTGTACCCTGCGAATATTCCGTTACTGAACGCCCTGGTTCTTTATATCGGGACGAAGGCAATCGAATCTAGCCCAATCGATGAAAGAAGTAATCTGCCAGTCTTTACAATAGATGCTCCCATGACTGTTATATTCAGGAATTTAGCTTTGTTATTGGATCCGGAATCGAGATATTACCTATTCAGCGCTATGGCCAATAACCTTCGATATCCAAATTCTCACACGCACTACTTTTCATCACTCATGCTATCTATGCTTATCGCTTTCAACAACGAAGACGCTGCACTAGAGGTCAAAGATACAGTTGTGCGTGTCTTGCTCGAGAGACTGATTTGCAATCGACCCCATCCGTGGGGCATTTTAGTCACTTTCAGCAACATGCTTAAGAACAAAAAATTTCAGTTCTGGAACTTACCCTTTCTCACAAGCTCGCCGGAAATAGAAAGGCTGTTTATGACGCTGAATAATCACATTAATAATGGGGAGACGCCACGGTGAGGATATAAAATAGGTGCGTAATACAGGAGCTGAGAATAAGATGATAATAAATTGTTAATAAACATGAAAATTCTGTGTAAACTCGTTAACGTAAATCATTGCAGCTTCCCAAACCAACCAGCATCTCGGGAACGCCATGCACGTAGCCTCTTTCCATAAATATAAAGCGGTATTGAAAATGACAGAAGCCCGATGTGAATGATTCCTAGAGCGAGAAACGTGGTTTTGGGTCCACGAGCATCCAACCAGTAATTGAAAAATAAAGAAAATACCAAACCATGCAACACGTTCTTGCTGAAATTAAGAGTCACTAGCGCCTCTCCTGCATAATGTCGGTAACAGTCAACTGCATACGTGATTGAGGTAGTCGAACCAAGCGAACAACCAAAAGAGAGTATTCCAAAAAACACTGTCGGCACAATCCATGATTCATGTAAGGAAGCAGACCAGCCGAACCCGGCGAGTCCAATAGCAGTCGTTATAGCAACTGGGAGAGCCATGATAAGTCGAAACTCAGGTTCATAAATGCCTTGGTTTTTCCGTGCCATGTATTGGACCATGACATCTGACAATTTGCCGGCGACACCAGTACCTAAAATTCCGCCTATGAATGGAGACATATAGACGAGACCTGTAGCAAGAGGGCTAAAATTGTATGGATTCGCTTGATATATGTGTGCGACACTTTCACTCAAGACAATAAGCCACCCAACGGAAAGCGCGTATACAACAGCGGACCAGAGAATAGCCGGGTACGCGTATAGAGCCAGTGGACGAAGCGCTATCTTCCACAGCGGAGTGTCATCGTAACATCCTTGGAAAATTTTCAGTTCTTGCAAGAAAGAATTCTTGTTATCTGTATTTATCCTCGTCGAGTCTTCAGAGTTTCTTCTTGAAAATTGGTCGGCGTGAAGTGCTGCATCATTATCCGCATGTGCCACATGTTCATCAGCGATATGATTTGGTTCCACGGAAACCTTCTCATCAAAGTGCGCAGCTCTGAGCGGTGGAGCAACTTCTTGGCTGTCATGAGGAATGATGTCGTGCCCTATCAAGCTTGAGCGCAAGCTCGGTTTACGCGGTGTTATATTTGCATTCACGTCAGAGCGCCGCGGCATTCCTTGAGCATGGGCAGTCAAAGGCTTTTCTGGTGTGGACCCCTTACTCGAATTGAAAGAATCGTTTTTCTCATTCTCAGTCTGAATTGGGTCCAAAGATTTTCCCCGACTTCTGGTCGAATGGCTTGAATGGCGGCTCATACTACTTGAAACTCTTCGCAAGAATGAGGGTCTCGTTGTGGGTCGTGGTGTCCTATCCCAAAAAGTCTCTGGGACAAACAAGAAAAGTAGAATGAAGTTGAAGCCTACAATGATGGCAACAATATTGAACACCCATCTCCAGCCGAGCGACTCAATAATTGCAGCACTTACCAATGGGACGAGATTTTTTCCGCCGAGTAGCTGATGCATTAGTAAGTAGTAAGAAAAATCATACCAGCAAAGTATAGATCCCAAGACGATATGCCCTTTCGTGCAGGAAGAAAATCTCAGCAATGGTCGCTGATGGTAGACTCTCGCATGGTGAGACTCCTATGCCCATGAAGATTCGCGCGACAAGTAAGCTTGAAAATGTGTTGGCGTGTGCTGCCCAAACTGACGTTACCATAAACAACAGCACACCGAAAAGGTAGATCGATCTCTTGCCATACTTGACAGCAATCGGAGTAAGTAAGACACACCCAATACCAAGACCCAGCATATACAGACCAGTAGATTTCGCGACTTGTGGCATTGAGACATCAAATGCCTTTGATACAGCGGGAAAGCCAGCCGCAAGAATCGGTGTCTGACCTCCGCCAACGAGGCAGTGCCACCCGATCGACAACAGAGCAGCATCACGCCTCCAGGACGGCCAATTTAGCGGATCGTTTGGGCTTGACATAGGTTGGGGAGATAAAATAATTTTGCCATCTTTAGTCCGCTTCTTTTCAGTCGAGTGTGTTGATTCTGTATCGCCAAGAGGCTGATTGCGATTGCCAGTTAGCAACAAGACCGTCCCCGGCACGTCATCATCAAGCTCGGGGTCGTTTTTTACTCCGAGAGACCTAGTACGCGGCATCTGTACAGAAGAATGAGACGAAGGTCCCTTCAGTATGTTGGGGTATATAAACCGATCTATGATGTCGACCGTAATTATCTCATCTCACTTGGCAATAAGTAAACAAACGACAAGAGCATGTGCTAATGCCACCGCCTAAAGTGAAGAGAAAATACACCAAAACGTTTTTTTACTAACTGTACATAGCTTGCCTTTCATCTATATAATAACATACTGACCTTCGTGCAAGTGTCTTTATGGCCTCCACATGGCACCTTGAAATCACAGCAATATGACACAAGCCAATATTTTGATGCTGAAATGAGCGCAAATGCTGGCCGATGAGTGGCCCAAACAGGTATCCTCCGCCACGGGTAGTGCCACCGCCTTCGGTGTCACCTCTCGGCGCACCTCAGCCTGCGCGCCAATCGTATCTTCCTCCTGGCCCGAGGTCATGGCAAGATATACCTGAACGCCCTCCCGAAAGGAGTAACAGAGACTACAACGATGGAACATACATGTCTCCGTCTATCGTTCGTTACCATGAAACCATGACGTCGGTTGACAGAGGGAGGCCCTACCCAGTGTACGACAGTTACCCATCGACTCAAGCGACGCTACGAAGGCCATCATTCCCCGGTGCTTATGTCCCAGTAACTCCAGAAAGGAAAGATTATTACGACGGCACTACCATGACAGGTACAGTGGACCAGAAATTTGAAAGGAGACAAAAGCGCTTTGGGCAAGAAGTGTCCGAATACGATCCAAGGTTGTGGACCCCATCTTTTTCAGATAAATTCTCTGCTCCGCAAGCTACCAATGAGAGTCGCTCCTCTCCTTTAACTTTTAGGCAACCGCAGACAACCAGCTTTCGTCCGAGACTATCTTCCGCACGAACTTCCCCAGTGAATGTCCCCGACATACCTCACGCTCAGAGTGGTAATCATATTGCAACCCATCCCTTTCCATCTCCAACTTATTCTGTTCCCAATAGGATACCAATGCAGTTCCCAAGTGCGAATGCAGGTGTGGTTTATGAGCGACCGCATAGTATCCCTTCATATGCAACGAAAAATCCACATCTTGCAGGAGCCAGAAACATCTACGACTTGGAGTCCGGAGTAGGAAACCAGAAGGACATTGGTCAGGCCAATTCAGTTAACTCGTCCCTGCCAACGTCCTTCGAGGGATCTATTCCACCAGACCCAATTGTCGTGTCTCGAGACGAAATTAATAAGGTGCGAGATGATGGACCTTTGAATGCTTCAAATGGTCAAACAGTTGCTCTGGTGGTCCCCTCTACGCAGTCGCCTATGCTGCAAGCGAAATCACAAAGTAGCTTGTCTGCAGCAGTAGACTTCAAAGACTTGTTGAAATCCGCTCCCGCTTTGACTGAGGAAGTGAATAAGGAACGAGTTGAAGCACAGGAAACTTTGACTGAGGAAGTGATTAAGATTAAGGTTGAACCACAAGAAATAGATCACAAGTTTCAACAAGAGACGGAGCTTTCCGCGATGATTCCATCCGATCTGCAAAAATCGGATACGCTCCATTCAACTGAATACTCCCCCCAACGAAATGTCAATACTAACACTGAAGACGACACTTTGACTCGAACAGATGTTTTGGAGCAAATGAATGATGTTCGCAAGCAAATAGATATAATGGATACACGTTTGGCACTGATTAGTAGACAGCGGAAGGAAATGCTAATGCTATGGGAAAATACGAAATTTAAGCCTTTATCTACCGAATCTTTAACAGAAAAATTGCGAAGAAATAGACATAATATAGTTCGATCGAATCGACGAGTTGCTGCGCAATCCCGAGACAACGGCTTATCAAGGTATCACGCTTTCTGTGATATCGTGGACTCATGTTTGAGAGAGAACCAAACAAAAGGCCTCTGTATCCAGAAACGGATCAGTAGCATAAAAAAGAAGCACTTTGAACGAACCGATGAACTTCGTCAAAAATATACAACTCTTCATTCTGCTTGGCTTGCAGAGTGCTTGCTGCTCGAAGAACTTGCGCCAAAATTACCGTCTGCAAGCCAAAATAAAGTGGACCTAGAGGCACAAGTTTTAGCGCGCAATGATTTTGCGAAAAGTGAAGCTGATCTTGAAACTGTTATTGAGCGGAGTAAGGTGGAGCATGCCATGGATCCCGCTGTAAGGGCGAAGCCTAATGCAGCCAAGCTTCCAGTCATGGAGACATACTCTGCTAGATTCATAGATAACAACCTTCAGGTCACAAAAGATTTTGAAGAAATTTATGGGATGAAGAGAATAGACGACTGGACTGCTGATGAGCATGAGCTATTTTGCGAATTGTTCACAAAGAATCCAAAGCAGTTTGGAAAGATATCCGAAGAAATTGACGGAAGGGATCGAATAGATTGTCTTTATCATTACTATGCCACAAAACGTGATACTGGCTACAAAGAGATGGTGCGTCGAGCAGATCGCCGTGGCAAGACTGGAAGAAAGAAAAAGGGGTTCCTTTCGAAAGGAAAGGGCTTGCTACGTGAGCTTGCTAGGGATAAAGAAGATGCCGAGGAAGAAGCAGAGGAAGATATTTATGAAGGAAGACCTCCGAAGAGAACTGCTGCTCCTACGACTTTTAGTGAAGAACGGCAAAAGAAAGTATCTGAGGATGAGATATCAAACAAAAAACAACGCATCCATCACCTTAAAGGTCGAACGAAAAAGGACACTGAAAATGTCACAGTCACTCTCGAAAAGGAAATCGTACCTGTATTGGACAAGGAAGAGGATGCTGCTACTACTCTCGCCCGCTTTGGAATTAATGTCGTACCCGAGGAATCGCTTCCTCCCCAAGCTCATTTTGTCAATGCGTCGAGGCCCTCCACTACTTCTTCTTACTGGTCCGCAAAAGAAATACAAATGTTCCCCTCGTTATTAAGAGAATTCGGAACAGCTTGGCATCTGATTGGCAGTCGATATGGGACCAAGTCAACCATGATGGTGAGAAACTATTTTCAGCGACTGTCAGACCGCCACCCCGAATATGTTGCCATCGCAGAGAAGGCGGATATTGATCGGGCCGCTGTGCGTCACCCTAGACCAATTGCCATTCCAACTAGCGAACTTCATGGGCCAGCTATGGCTTTATTCACGGATCATGGACGTATACGGCCAGTGCTTCCGGCTTCCGAGGCTCCCCCTCGATTTCCGTCCCCAAAGTCTTGGCAGAGCAATCCATCCAGCGTGTCGTCGTCATCGTCGTCGTCGTCTTCGTCAAATGCGACGGTGCCAAGGATGACACTGCCGCAGGGGCCTCGGACTTTCAACATTAGCAGTCTACTGAACACCGAGGCTGATACATCTGATACTCAAACACAATGGTTTGAGGGCAAGTCTCATTTTCCGGCCAAACGAGATGAACACACAGACACCCTCCCAAGGATGAAGATGGAGGAAATGGAGCCGTTGAGAACGAGGAATGATGATCCCACGAACCCCAAACCCTTGAGAAACTTACTGTCGAGTCTACTCAACCCGCTATCCCAAAGCAGTGAAAGCAACGAACGAGGAGCTTAGTGCGTCAGAACTACTAGAATATTTAGAATGATGAACGTAGTGTATTTCTTCCGCGGCCTCATTTCGGGGTTTCGGGGTCACGTGAACCCCAGCAGCCCCTCTCTTCCCCGTTTGGGACACAGGGCATGACGCACACGGGGAACTGAACCGCGTGATCCACACACACTCAAAGTCGTCCTCGCTCGCCCCACCTCTCGCCTCGGTATTTCCCTCCGCGGCAATTGACCGCACAAACCAAACCAAACCAAACCAAACCCCCAATGTCGCTAACACAGAAATTTGATCTCCCAAACGGCGTATCCTATGAGCAGCCTCTTGGACTCTTCATCAACGGGGAGTTCGTCAAGGGCAAAGCTGGCGCGACCTTCGAGACCATCAACCCCACAAATGGCAAGCCCATCTGCTCCGTCCATGAGGCAAGAGAGGAAGATGTGGATTACGCGGTGATATGTGCACGTAAAGCCTTCAAGAAGTGGCGATCAGTCGCTCCTAGCGAGCGAGGCACAATGCTCTGCAAGTTGGCTGACTTGTTTGAAGAAAATGCCAAGACTATTGCAAGTATTGAAGCTCTGGACAATGGTAAGAGTGTTGGACAGGCCCTTGGAGATGTTGCCTTATCTGCTGGTACTTTGCGGTACTACGGCGGCTGGGCGGACAAGATTCATGGTAAGCAAATTGATACCAATGCAGAGAGTTTTGCGTACACCAAGCAAGAGCCAATCGGTGTCTGTGGCCAGATCATCCCCTGGAACTTCCCAATCGTCTTGTGGGCTTGGAAGATCGGGCCATGCATTGCTGCTGGTAATGTTAGTGTGATAAAATCTGCAGAGCAGACACCGCTTAGCGCACTCTACGCCGCAACCCTTGTTCAGAAAGCTGGATTTCCGCCAGGTGTCATCAATATTCTTTCTGGATTCGGAAAAACTGCTGGAGCTGCGATTGCCTCCCACATGGACATTGACAAGGTTGCTTTTACTGGATCGACGATTGTGGGCCGCAATATTATGAAGGCTGCTGCTTCGAGCAACTTGAAAAAAGTTACTCTCGAGCTAGGTGGCAAGTCTCCCAATATTGTTTTCAACGATGCTGATATTGCGGAAGCTATAAAGTGGGTGAACTTTGGGATTTTCTACAACCACGGTCAATGTTGCTGCGCTGGATCGCGCATCTATGTACAGGAGGGTATCTACGATAAGTTTGTCTCCGAATTCAAAAAAGCAGCGGAATCGAATGTTGTCGGAGATCCGTTCAAGGACGAAACCTTCCAAGGACCACAAGTCAGTCAGTTGCAGTTTGACCGCATCATGAGTTACATCAAGGATGGTACCGACAATGGCGCAACTCTCGTCACTGGTGGAAAACGAAAGGGTACAGAGGGTTACTTTATTGAGCCGACTATCTTTGCTGATGTCAACGAGAAAATGAAAATCATGCAGGAAGAAATTTTCGGGCCAGTCTGTGCTATTTCAAAGTTCAAAGATATTGAAGACGTGGTGGACAAGGCTCACGATACCACGTACGGTCTTGCTGCAGCTGTCCACACGACAAATCTCAACACGGCAATCAAAGTCTCCAATATGCTAAACGCAGGGACTGTATGGGTCAACCAGTACAATGCGCTCCACTATCAATTGCCTTTCGGAGGTTTCAAGCAAAGTGGTATTGGACGAGAACTCGGCAAGTATGCCCTCGCCAACTATACACAGATCAAAACAGTCAACATCAACTTGCAAACTAACTCGGGTATCTGATCGTTGGGAGAAAAGTTTAGGTAGTATTCCTTTGTAACTCGTACTGGTTAAACTGATGTTCGAAAGCTACAAACTGTCGACCACAGTTCACGTTTCCTAGAATGTCGCGCCTTGATTCTCTGTGCAGATCTTGCTTGCTGGACTTGAAGTGGCTCAGACAGCCTGTGTTGCATAGGGTATATCAGAAGCAACACCATAACGCATGGGCACGGTTCAAAGACTATTGAAATTTGCTTTCATCTCTATGCACATCTTTCATCTCTATGCAGATCTTTCATGGTCCAAGTTCGCCTCGTCTACTTTACAGGTACAATGCCTTTCATGACCCAAGACCAACCGATACTTGCCAGTCGTAATAAACTTTTCCGTCCCAATTTTCCTTTAATGAAAGCAGCCGTGGCGCATTATCGCCGTAAACACCAGGTACCCTTTTGTCTTCCTTTAAAATGCGATGATGTATACTACCGAAACCCGATCAAAACCATCCCAATTTAAATCTAAATTGTGAAGCAAACGAAGCTTGCTACTCGACAGTCATAAATCGTAATAAATCCTACCATGCCCAATCCTCGTGGATTGGCGCATATTCATGGTGGTCAGACCACTTTAGTGAGTCGAATGCATGCGGTGGTACTTCAACCCGTTCAGGTTCTTGTATCGCTTGCCACAGGTTTGACACCCATAAGGTTTCTCAGGACGGTCCCCTCCACAAGCTGTTGCAGTCACAAAACCTCCTACAACTGCAGCATTCCCGCCACCACCGGCCATTTGAGGCCCACCTTGCGGCATCATTGGCGCTGCATGTGCAATGCTTGGCGAGGAGTGAACAGAGGGGACGGGGGAAGTAGCTGCAGAATTGACAACCGACAAAGAGCCATCTAAATTCGGTGCAAGTGTCTGATTCGTATGTCCGTGCATTTTGTGATATTTCAACCCGTTTTGATTCTTGTAAGCTTTGTCGCAGCCTATGACTCTGCATTTGAACGGTTTCTCTTCACGTCCAATTCCTCCGACAAATAGGCGCCTCCCAGGATCCTCGATCGTTTCCATGGTATCGTAATCCATTCCAAATTCTTCGCCAAAGTCCGGGGCATCCATGCGCATGTCTCCCATTTCGACTTCACCAAAAACATCGGAGGTGCTAACCGCCTCATTTACTGGATTTCTGTATGCAAAGTCTTGAGTCGGGGGTGGAGATGGAGGGTGAGACTCAAAATGAGTAAGGAGGTCATGCAGGGTCTTGTGGTGAGTCCCGCAGCACATAAAATCTCGACAAAATGAAGCCTCAAGTTTTGGCAGATAGGAAGAGGATAGCGACGGGGTTGCTGCTGGTGGCGATGCAACAGCCATGATACTAAAGATTAGTTCTCTGCTTGAAAATTTTAATTCAATGCTTGTTGGCTTCTCCCCCGGCATCTGTATGATAGAACGGCGCATTCTGATTTCCGCATTGTCGCCCATGGGCCCATGTGGCAGCGTGATGTCCAAGATTTGTTGGAAGATTAAAGGGGAATTGTAATCTAGCGCACTCCGATTGGAAGGCATTGTTATGGCGTGAGTGTTGAGGGTGATCCGCTGTTCCGGGGTGTGGGCGGAGTTGACTATTCCAAATGCGTCACCACTAATTTGCCACGCAACCGTCCGCGCACCCATCATAATGATAAATGGAACTCCAAGATGTTTCGCCTCGAGCGCAGATGGAGCGCGCGTCCATAGCTGTCTTCTGTAGTAACTTTGAGAGAAGTAGGTGCCGGAGTAATGAAGTGTAGAAAATGCCGCTCCACAAAGCCGGATCCAAAGTCGCGCCAGAGATAAGGAGGGATAGCCGGGAAGCAAAGGAAGGTATAGAAAGGAAATGTACTTACTCGTCTTTGAGCCAGGAAGAGACACCGAAAGAGTGTCTGTTGTCGAGACTCATGGTGTTGCCACCGAAACCTTGGCCAAAGGACTGCCGCCTGGCCGCGTAACTGATGTCGATCGGCGCAGGCATGTTAATTGTGCTCGATATGCTGGGAGAAGAGAGTCCAAGTACCTGCCCTACCACTTGAAAGAAGGTGTCGGGGGGCTTGTTGTTGGTGGGTGGTGTGGGTGTGTGTGGTTGTTGTGAGGTAGTTAGTTGTGTGCACGGCGCTAGGATGGGATGGGATGGGATGTGGTGGGATAGGAAAGTTTAAATTGTGGCGGGAGGATCGTTTGTCGGAATTTGTATGCGCAGGATGGATGGATCGTCCCTTCCCAACTCCCCCGTCTGAATAATCAAAACACAAACCAAGTGTGTTGCCCCCTTCCCTGTGTCCCGTTGTTCGGTGGATGACAGAGCTCGTCGTCCACATGGCTTAGATGGCTTGATTCAAATCACCCAGTCAGTCCCCTGGGGTTGCGATTCGCGCGCGTCACGACAGAAGCGCTCATTGGACATCACATGATGGCAGCTTAGTACGAGCGAGGGCTACCTGTAGAGTGGTCTTACATTGCTAAGTGCGGCCTTGGAGTATATTCCAGGCCAAGAGAAACACCGCGCCCGTCGTCTTTGTTCCTATTCGACGACGCCAAGGCCTTTAATATCCGCTCTTTACAGTCCAATGGGACATGGAAAGCCCGGTGCCGCTGAAGTCTTGGGTCTTGTCTCTTCTGCTCAGCCCGCCAATAGCTCCACGTCGATTTCCTCTTACGTTCGGGGGAAAACGGGTTGGCCCCCCTTCGTTCACTGGACGAGTCGCTTTCGGAAAGGATCGGAGCCTTTCATCCGCGCTCACACGCGACCACCGAATTTGGAAAATGGGAGACGTCTTCCGACAAATCCAAGTCTACAAGCTAATATAATTGTCCATATCATGTTGGATTGAAGAGCGCCTTGTAGGTAGACATTACTCCTTCTCTGTGCTTTATTCGTCGTAAGCGCCGCCCTTCGGATGACCCACTTCTTGATCCCGGTATGACATCCGTAACGTGGCGCTTTCCGCAAAAATTAAGCGAAGGCTATTTTGGGAATACCTAGCGAGTCTCGCTTCCCGTAACTCTCTTCACGGATGTCAGGTTCCTGTTCGAAACTTTATTAGGTATGTAAAGGTCTACCGATGATCAGGTTGCACAAACTTCCTAGCCATGTCGTAAACCCCCTCTGGAATAGTTCATTGACGGCACTTGCGGAAAGGAACTTATCTTACAAATGTTGTATTGAGAATGACTAGCGCATTGAGCCTTCTACGAGATTAGTGGACCAAACAATGCACCAGAGATTGACAAAGATACGGGTTGGTCACAGCAATAGAATCACATTTGGGGCTTGCGCAATTAGTAATACTTCCGGAGAAACCGAGGTGGATGAGAATTCATTGATAGCATCGAATTAGCATACCAACCCATACCAGCATTGAACACCCAAATCTCTTAACGCACGCGATCGCAACAAATCTCTTAGATCGTAACAAATCTCTTGGTCACTTGGTGTGAGCTTTGCGAGAAAATATATGCTCATGCCCTTTCGAAGGCACCCGGACAATAGGATCCCAGGATCTGCATCACAAGAAGCTTACAGGCCAGGAAGACGTAGCGTCTGCGCCCCTAGCGACAATGATTTTCTACTATGTGGAGGCTATTGCCTCTGTCTACGATCTGTCGCCAGCATTGCGCAATATCTCGAAGGTTTGCTGCACCTGGAGAGCTTCAACGCCGTCTCCCATGATACCCACGAGTAATTCTATGAACGCCTGTCAACAGTCTCGATTACAAGCCGTGCTGATCGGGATAATATTCGCGGCCACTGTGAAATCGTTGTGGGCCCAAACAAACGTGAGCCTATACTCATATTTGAAATTAAAAGGCCTTCAGCTTCGCCACATGCAGCTCAATCGAACGCTGAAGCTGTGGCTTATGGAAAAGAAAGCAAATTTCCCATATTGCGACAGGTTGACGGATATATTCTACGCGGGATTCGAAGATGGCCATGATGGAGAGCGAGGTGAGGGTAGTGGTGGAGTAGAGGACCTGGTGGTGGGGGTTTCTACAATGGCGACTGGTTTGGTCGAGTGACTAGCGCGGACAGTAAACCATTTCAGGACCTTCAGAGTAAAGCAGAACTTTCACCAAACAGAGTAGATGACTAATACGCTCTGCAGAGATAACCCAGATAATAAGCGTAAAGCAGAATATATTACTCGGTACAGAATAGAGCACACGCAAATGTGAAATATTTCTTGCCATTGGTAGAACGAGTAGTGCTTTGAGAAAGGTATGAACGTTTTTTAGGTTAACTCGAACATCTTGTATGTAAGAAAAGCAGACATGATACCACGGCAAGGTAGAAATCATCCGTGACTTCTTGAGTCTTAAAGCTTAGTTGTCCTTTTTGAACCCTGCAGGTGAACTAGAGTTGACTTGATCTCCAAGGCGGTCGTACTCTCGGGACAAACCATCAGATTGCTTCATCAATGTGTCGAGGTCGACATTTTTCCTACGAAGCTCGTCTTTGAGCTTTTCAATTTCGTCGCGTTGAACGAGCTCGGATTGTGTATCTTTCGTAGACCCACTCTCGACATTACGCATTTTCTCCTCCAGGTTCAAAACCTCTACAATGAGACCGTAGGTCCTGTTGAGAATGACACTCAGGAAAATCGTAAAGCCACAAAGGTACATGTTTCTTTGGGAGTAGAATTTCCGTGCTTGCAGTTCTGCCCGCCCATGTCCAGCCACAGCTTCGCCTTTAGCATCCTCGCTCTCCTGAGCGACACGATACACCCGATTGACACTATCGATGAACAAGATGAGGACGCCTATGAAGGTGACTTTGAGTCCATATTGCGCGCGGGCTACGAGAGGATTCGTAGAAATGAAGGTAAACATCCGCCGGCGCCAAGTGAAGGGAATTGGCAAGATCAGTATCCCGAAGATGACCATCTCAGATACTAGAAGCAGAAACACCAGCGAGTAGTAGAGTGTCATGTTGATTTTCGTGGTTTCTGAGCTCTGGCTTGTGGGTTGGTGGTGTGTACGTGTGACGTCAAATGGCTGAGTGACACGTCGGACTATATACACACACACTGGCTGGGTGCGCAGGATGGCTACAAACAATCAGCCATACAATATAGATCGTGAATTCCGCGATACATTAGGGACAATAGAACGTAAGAGGCCTTGAGGCCTTATGGCTCTGACTCCACAGAGCACCTAATGAGCGTCTTCGCATACATCACTCGGTGCCTTTTCAATGCCTTCAATCGCACCATTGAGCCCTGCTACGCGATTCTGTGAGATCCTTGAACACGAGGTAAGTAATGAGGTATTCGATATTAGGCCTGGTGCTCCATTTCGTAAGCAATTGTAGACGTCGTACCTGATCGGAGAATCAGATGAGTAAGCTCGGGGAGAATGGAGAGCCTACTGCCAGGGCGTTGCAGAATTCTACAAACACACTTACTGAAGAGCTCATAGACGGAGAGGACAAGGCTGAAATAAAGGAGCGAGGCACTTCACCTAGTGGAGAGCATGAGCCTTCAAGCAAACGCCCAAAATTACTCGACAGCCGAGACAACGTCGCTCAAGTGAAGCAGGAGTTTCTCATTCCACTGGAAGAAGTCAGAGAACGCGAGGGCAGTGATGCCAGAAAGCCGAGGGGGCAAAATAAGGCAAGAAAATTCGTAAGCATACGGGAAGAAAATCAGCTCTGCCCGAGTGTGGCCCATGGAAATGCATGCACCTACGGAGGGACGTGCAAATTTGAGCATGATGTCAACCGGTATCTGGAAAATAAGAAGCCAGATGTAGGATCCACATGCCCAGTTTGGGAGGCTACTGGGAGCTGTACCTTTCGATGTAGATTTGCAGCAGGCCATATTAAAGAAGGGAAGCTTGTGGTCAACGAGGAGAAAGAGAAGCTTTCCGTGAAAGATTTAAACAAAGTTTCCAAGGAGGATCAGATCTTGCTGCGAAAACGACAGATTGATACGCCCCGTGCCAAACTCTACGAACAATACCTGCAAAATTCAAAAGTCTCCGAGAGTGAGACAGCCCCGCAGTCCGATTCAAAGCGGAAAATGGATTTCAAGGGAAAGCGCATATTAGCACCATTGACGACTGTGGGTAATGTGCCGTTTAGGAGGCTTTGTCGTGACCTAGGAGCTGAGGTGACGTATTCAGAAATGGCGGTCTCTTTGCCCCTTCTTCAAGGACAGAGGTCTGAGTGGGCCCTGCCACGCGCTCATGCAGACGAGTCGATATTTGGGGTACAAATCAGTGCTGCGAAGCCTCTGCATGCGATCCAATCCACCGAAGTGCTCTCCAAATTTTGCTCAAAACTGGATTTTGTGGATCTGAATTGTGGCTGTCCCATTGATCTCATCTATAAGAATGGAGCGGGATCGGCCTTGCTAGATAATCCAGGCAAGTTGATCAAGATGGTTAAAGGTATGTCCTACGTAGCAGGATCAACTCCAATCACTGCCAAATTACGCCTGGGAGTAAAGGATAACCATCCCAGCGCCCAGAAATTAATCAGACGGCTGATTCTGGAGACAGACATAGCTGCTATAACTTTGCATGGGAGGTCGCGACAACAGCGCTACACTCGCAGTGCTGATTGGAAATATATTGCAAAATGCGCGAGCATGGTGAAAGAATTGAACGAGGAAACTGGAAGGCAGGTTAATTTCATTGGGAATGGCGATTGCTATTCATGGCAGGAATACTATCATGAAGTGGAGGAACTTGGTGTCGACAGCGTTATGGTTGCAAGAGGCGCTCTTATCAAACCGTGGATTTTCGAGGAGATTGAGAAGAAGCAAGACATTGACAAATCTGCGAGTGAGAGACTAGACATGGTTCGCTCGTTTGCCAACTACGGGCTCGAGCATTGGGGGTCGGATGACTTTGGAATCAATCAGACTCGTCGATACTTGTGTGAGTTCCTTTCGTTTTCGTATCGTTACGTTCCTGTTGGGATACTGGAACATCTTCCTTCACGCCTACAGGATCGTGCTCCGCGATGGAGAGGACGAAATGATATGGAGACGCTGCTGGGCAGTGCAGACTCTCAGGACTGGGTGAGAGTGAGTGAGATGTTTTTGGGGCCTGCTCCGGATGAGTGGAAATTCACGCCAAAACACAAGTCCAATGCCTCGGAGGGTATGGAGGCAGAGGGGTGAGTATGGCTTGCTATGCCTCGGACAGCAACATCTATTTATGCATTGCTTCGTGTCCGCACGTCAGAAAACTTAATTTAGACGGTTCTCACGCGTTGCGCCGCGTGACGGACTACGAAACTACGAAATTCAACTCATTCCCGAT
>JAABUO010001424.1_pt1 | contig 31535 bp, 38 predicted proteins | sample 5559291 | NCBI WGS metagenome assembly JAABUO01 (sample SAMN10711878, study PRJNA513372) | rock metagenome | isolation source: Antarctica rocks | place: Antarctica: Victoria Land, Finger Mt sud | reverse complement strand
CCGGCCTGCGCTGCTCGGAGCCCTCTGGCCGCATGGTCAGGCTGATCCGGTTGGCGGGTATGTCGATTGATATGATACGCGCCGTCACCGCCTGGCCGCTCTGGACCACCGAGCCCACGTCGGAGACAAAGCCCTCCTGCGCAGCAGCGCTCGGCGGTCAGGGGCTTTGCGGCTCACTGCTGCTCGGGTTGGGTGGGGTGCGCGGCTGCTGTGCGCTTGCAGGGCGTCGAGCGCGGCAGGGCTCGACGCTGCTCGGGCTGGGTGAGGTGCTTGGCTGCGGTGCGGGTGCAGCGCAGCGTGCGCAGCAGAGCTCCTACAAAACACGTGCGGACAGCACTCAGAGGGAAGTGCTGGCTACGCCGGCCGGCGCAGAGCCGCGTACCCCGAGCTGCGAGATGTGGATGAGCCCGTCCGTGGAGCACTTAATGTCGCAGAACGCGCCGTACGCCATCGTGCTCGTCTGCACAGCACGTGCAGGCTCAGCCAGGCCAAGCAGGCTCAGCCAGACCAAGCAGTAGGCCAGCTGGAGGCAGCGCAGCCAGAAACAGCAAGTGGAGTCTATCATGCACCACAGCACAATGCAGGCAAGGGGCGTACGATGACTCCCTCGACCTCCTGGCCGACGGCCAGGTCCTCGATCCGGTACTTAATCTCACGCGGCGGCCTGCGTTGCCTCTGCATCCCTGTCGAGCGCCGCCGAGCATCGGCACCCCCTGGCTCCCTGCCAGCCTCGGGCGCAGCCGTCTGCGGCTCCGCCTGCGGCACTTCGGGCTCCTGAGCGGGCTCCTCGGCAGGCTGCTCGACGGGCGCGGCCTCCACATCTGTGGAGGCTGCCCGAGCTAGCCTTGGGCCCCTGAAGTAACACCTGCTGAAGGCTGGGGGTCCCCTGCAAGCTCCACGGAGCAGTCAGTATCCCGCACCAGGCCGGGTAGACCGCCGACGCACTGTGCACAAGACTGCGCAGCGCGTGAGCGCAGCATTGGAGCGCATGAAACAATAGATGGACGCACCTGTGCAAACACCTCGCCGCACAGCGCCTTGCCTACAGGACCAGACACCGTCTATTCAGTTGTTGGCTATTGTGACACATTACTTGTTTAGCACAGAGCGCAGAAAGTGCGCGGTAACAAGTCGGCGCACCAGAGCGGTTCGTGTCAGCACGCACGGCTGGAGGCCTCTGAGCGCCTCCATGATGGGCTAAGTTGGTAGCTTTCCGACCGCCACTACCCGCCTCTAAGTTCCATGGATGGGAACACGCAGCCTCCGAGGATGACAGGGTATCAGCAGCAGCCCGTGCAGCCCTAACGGCTGTTGCTGTTACATTTGGTTGTGAAACAGCCTGTATAGGAGCCTTGCTCGACCACGCCTTATATCACACGGCCTTGTTTACCACAGGGAGCAGAAAGTCACCACAGGGAGCAAAAATGACACGGATGATACAGTTCCTCCTCACAGAGCGGTGTGGCAGCGCGTTGTGGCACAAGGGCCGCACACGTACATTGCCAGCTATCTGAGCAACCGCAGCCCAGTACAGGTCCTGTGCAATTGAAGCAGCAGACCATAGGAGCCTGTCTCCACAGAGACTCTCAGAGCTCACTCCCCATTGCAGTCAGCCGGCCCAGCAGCGCCTGTTCGCAGTCGGCGTCGCTGCAGCGGTCCACCGCGGCAGCCCTCGCAAGCGCGCCGCTGCGTTCACCGCCCGCGGCTGCCGCAGGGCGGCCGGCGGCCGCCCGCGCCACCGCGGCGCACGCGGCCCGGATGCTGAACCCCGCAGCGGCCGCCGTTCCGGCTGGGGCGGGCTCCGTGCCCGACAGGACGGTCGGGCGCCGCTCCGCCGAGCCAGCCGCCCCCTCGTCCGGCACAGTCGGCTCGGGGTCCGCACCCGCGCACAGCGCAGCCGTGAGGTCGGCCGTGAGGTCGCGGAAAGCGCGGCCGCCGCGGCCGCGGCTGCGGCCGCGGCCGCGGCCGCGGCTCGGCGGCCCCGACGCCGTCCCTTGCCCGGCGGCCTGCCGGGCGGCGCACCACGTCGAGCGCGCGATCTCGCGCTCGTTGTATGCGGCGCCGCTGCGCCGGCGCTGTGGGCGCGCGCTGGGCGGCCGATACGGGCCAGCCGGGGCTTCGAGCCCTGCAGGGGTGCTGCCGCGCCGCGCCGGCTCGCCCGCCGCCCCAGCGCCCCACTCCTGAGCGCACTCCATGTCGGCCGCTTGGGAGCTCGCGGCAGCGTGCGCCAGGCTGTGCTGGGCAGCGCCGCCGTTGTCGCCGGGGCCTGGCCCCTGGACAGGCTCCAGCTGGGGCGCATGCAAACCTGCGGCCGCAGTCGCCCGCCTGTCTGGGTGCCCCGGAGGCGGGGGCGCTTCTGTTGCTGCAGGGTCCGCGATCGCGGCGGTCCCAGACGCAAGCTGGCGCCCGCCTCCGGCCACCCGCCCTCCGCGCCCGCGCCGCGTTTGCGAGCCGGCGCGCCCGCGCACGCCGCGCCCGCGGCCCCGCCCGCCCCCGCCCGGCCCCGCTGCTCGGGCTTCACACGTGCCGGCCGCAGCTTCGTCCCGGCCCTGCTGCGCGGCGGGCCCGGCAGCGGCCGCGGCGGCCGCGCCGCCGCAGCCCCGCTGCTCGGCAGCCGGCGCGACGGCGGCGGCGCTCGCGCCGCAGGGCGCCGAGCTCGAACTGGTCGCCCGCGCGCCGTCCGGCGCCGCCGCCAGGCACGTCTGGCTGCTGCCGATGCTGCCGGGCTCCGCGCCTGCGGCCGCCGCGGCGCCGCCGCCGGGCAGGCGCACGAGGAGGCCGCCGGCAAACGCGGGGCGCGACAGGAGCGCGGCCGCGCGCGCGCGCGCGCCGGGCGCCAGCAGCGCCAGCTGCCCCTGCGCGGCGCTCCGGAGGCGCGCGCGCAGCGCCGCGGACGCGCTGTTCCCCGCCTCTCCCCCGGCCGACCCGCACGGGCCCCCGTGCGCGCCCGTGCGCGATGCGGTAGCCTGCGGCGCGCCGCCCGCCGCGGGCGCCGCGGCCGGCGCCGCGCCCCGGCGGTCGAGCCCGCCGGCGCGTGCGCAGACGAGCGCCGACGCGAGCAGCGCGGCGTCCTGCGCGGCCGCGCCGGCGTCGGCAATCGCGCCGAGGGTCAGCGCGCGCAGGCCCGGCGCCGCCCACGCCACCCACACGGCCGCCCAGCGCGCCGCGTCGGGCGGCCCCGCGCCGCGCGGTATGGGCACGACCACGGGCTCGGGGTTAGCGGGCTGGTCGGCGCTAGGCGCGGGCGCGATCAGCGCGCGCCACTGCTGCACGAACGCCGCCCACAGCTCCTCTGGCAGCGGCGGCCCGGCCTTGGGGCTCCCTGCTGCCGTGATCCGGTCTCCGGGGACCGGCTGTCCCGCAGCAGGCCCCGCAGCGGGCTGGCGCTCCCGCGCATTTGCTCCCGCGCTGCTGCCCTGGCCTGCGCCGCCAACCAGATCGCCGGCGCCCTGGCGCATGGCCCTCGGGCCGGCGCTCGGCGGCGCGCCGGCCATGAGCCGCCGCATGGCGGCGGAGAGCGGCACGAGCTGCACCGGCGCGGGCACGGCGACCGCGCGCGGCGCGTCCCGCCCGCCGCTCGGCGGCGGGCGCGCGCAGTCGGCCGGCGGGCCGTACGCCGCGCGCGCGCCTGCAGCGCACAGCCGCGCCGTTGCTTGCGCGGCACTCACAAAGCCCACTCAACCAGCGGCCTGCCCCTGTACGTCTATTGGGTCCAGTTGAGGGCAGGTCGGTCTGGAGACCAGGCCTGCACGCACTCCCGAGCGGTGTCCACATGCACCACCACCTATAAGTCATGCAGCAACAGACCGCAGTGGTCCGAGAATAGCAGTGCCCCAGCTGTCTCCTGTGGGCAAGCGCACACCAGGCAGCGCTGTTGCGTGAACCGCACCGCCGGACGCCGGGCTGCGTGCCTCGTCTGCCAGCCCCAGGGCGCGCAAGCGCTGCGCGTGGCCCGTATGCACCTGCGCGCGTCCAGGCCATAGAGCAGGGTCAGCCACGGCGGCCCGCGCGAGCGGCACGCGCCGGGCGCGATAAGAGCGGCATCGAGCTCTTGCGGCAAACGCACGGAGCTGCCTCCGGCTGGCAGGGAGCGCGCACCGGCGCGCAGGCAGCGCAGGCGGCGCCGCTCACGGTTGCCTCGCTGTCGGCCGGGGTGGCAGCCGTGTGGGCGCGCGCCAACGCGCCTCCCGGAGACGGGGTTGCTGCCGAGCCTGCGCGGCCGCTGCTGCCGGCCGCGGCGGCTGGCGGCGTCCCTGGCACTGGCGGCGCCCCGGCGCGCACGCTGGCAGCCACCGCAGGGGCGGCACCGGGCGCGGCGGACGCCCCGGCGCGCCCAGCGCCGCCGGCGGCCGCGGCGGGGCCGGCCCCTGGGAGCGGCCCCGCGCGGCCGCTGCCGGCAGCCGCGCGGCCCGGCTGGGGCGCCGGGCCGGGCTGTGCGCGGGCGCTGGCAGCCGCCGCCGGGCTCGGAACGCTGGGCGGCGCAAGCGCCCCGGCCGGGCCGCAGCTGGTCGGTGCTGCGGTGAATGTGGGCGCTCCAGCCGCCTCTGCGCGGGCGCTGCCGGCGGCGGCGGGACCGAGCGCCTGCGGCGGCAACGTCAATTCGCCGCCAGCGGCGGCCGGGACGTGCCTGGCCACCAGCTGCACCGCCGGCGGGCGCCGGCCGCTCGCCGGGCCGGCGCCGGACAAAGGCGCGGCCCGCCCGCCCGGCGGCAGGCTCGGCACGTCGGCATGGCGCACAAAGCCTGCAGCGCGCAGACCGCTCAACCGGCAGTCATCGTGCTGCAGTGCTTGGCAGCAGGCGCAGCCAAGTGGTGAGCAACGGCGGCCGCCCGCTCACCCTTGGGCAATGCACGGCTGAGATACACAGCCACGCCCGCCGCCCGCGGGCGAGAGACACTTCTGTGTTATTTAGCCACATAGGCGCGGGGGGGGGCAGGCCGCGGCGCGCACGTTTGCGGCGCGCCATGGCAGCCGTCACCACGCCCGGCGGCCCCAGCTTGCGCTTCAGGCCGCGCCGCGCGGCCTGACCCGCCGACGCCGCATGGCTCACCTCCGCAGGCGGGCGCGCCCCGGCGCTCGCCACCACTCCTGCTGCGGCCGGCGGCGGCTGCGCCGCCGCTGCCGCAGCCACAGCGGGGCGGTCCGCGGCAGCGCCGGCAGCCGCATCGCATGCGCTCGCAGGTCTGGGCATGGGCTCGCCCTGGTCGCGCTCCGCTGGCGCTGCTGCGCCGTCCTGCAGGCGCGCGCGCGGCAGCGCCCCGGTCAGGGCGCTGTCACTGTCGCTGCACCTGTCCTGCGATACAGGCAGAGCCTCACTGTGTCCAGCAGGGCGGCGGCACTCGAGCTCGGACACCTTGAAAGGCGCAGGGACAGGCAGGGAGCTCCATGCAAAGCGCCAGACATCCACGCTCCCAGCCACTGACGCAATCAGTGCACAGAGGCAGGTGCGCCTTGCTGTATGTGCGCGTGAAGATCAGACGCGCTGTCAGCACGGCGGCAACAACGCGCTCTCACCTGAGCGCTCGGCCCCAGGGCGGGCCCGACAGCCTCGTCCGCCACTGCCACAAAGCGCCCTGGCGGGGCCGGCGCAGCATGCCGGCGAAGCGCGCGCTGCGCCTGCAGCGCCACCAGCCCCGCTGAACTGGACGTCGGGCACGCTCCGCTTGGGCTAGCGCTGCGCCCGTCCGGGACATCTGCGGCCGACTGCGGCGTGCTGCCCGGGAGGCTCGCCGGGGCCGCCACGCTGCTGGATGGCCCTGGTCGTCCCGACCCTGCTGCGTTCAAGGGCTGTGGCGGCGCGTTGGCGGCGTTGGCGCCGGTGCCGCGGCCCGCGCACAGGGCGCGACCGCCGGTGCTTGCCGGGGCGCTGCTGCCGGTGGGCCGGTTCGCCAGCGCGCCAGCGCGCTCAGCCGCGGCTGCCTCTGGCAGACCGGCGTGCAGGCACGCCGCGCCAAGGGGCCCGGGCGTGGCCCACATGTGCCCGCGCTCAAACTGCATGCGCCGTCACGAGCGCCTCCCCCTCCGCCATGCTGGGGCCTGTCAGCACTGGCGCGCAAAGCACACAGCTCTCCGCCGCGCCCCTTTGGTAGGGCCACCTGGGACCGGATCAATTCATCATGCGCAGCACACTTTGGCGAGTGGCGCCCCGTTGCCCACAACAGGCCACTGCAGGGCTACTCCTGCCTTGGTTAGCGACGACTGCAACCCCTACAAGCACGACGGGGCCATGCACGTCTGATTCAGGAGCTGCCCCTGCCTCAAGAAGGACGTCGATCTGTCACTAACGCTCTTCTGTGCCAGACTCTGGCAGCCAGAGCGCGGCTAGGTGTGCGCCAGAGAGGCTAGTGGAGGCCTGGGTACATCTCGATCAAATACAGGTGGGTAGCCAACCCTGAGTTCCTGTGTGGCACACTTTTGGCCCAGAGAAGCCAGGCTAATTTCAGCTGTCCTTGTGCCCTGCACACTTTGCTCCCGCCTGCCCCTGACACAACTCCTGCTGCACGCTCTGTCTCACGCTCACCAGCATGACAGCCACAAGCCTGGTACGGCCAAGGCACTGACCTTTGAACTTGTTGCTTGCCTGCTGTCAGGCGAGCATTGCAACTCAAGTGCAGACTGCTGAGCGCTCTCACAGCAAGCGCCGCACCGCAGGTATGCGGCACTGCGGGCTCGCGCCAGTGCCTGGCTGGCGGCTCCGTATTCAGGAACGCGCAGGTGCGGCGGGTATGTGCGCGGCGGGGGCTGGTGCGGGCAAGGGCCACGCAGACCGAGGAGGGGAAGCCGCAGCCAGCCGCAGTCGGTGAGGACGACGCGCCGAAGCAGAGTGGGCCCGGCGCGCCCGGCGCGCCCGGCGTGGCAAAGATGGGCAACGGCGCCGGCGCGCCGAAGCTTACCTTTGGCACGAACGCCAATGCGGTGCGTGCGCCGCTCCCGGCTCTGCTTGCTTGGCTGCCGGCGGCGCGGTCGCGCCTCCGCCCTCGCCTGCGCCGGCCGCTGCTTGCTTTGCTGTGCGCTCAGGGAGCTCTGCCACTGCGCAGGCGCGCGGGTACACAGCCGAGGACAGCGCGGGGCAGTCCAACATCTTTGCTGTCGAGGTGCGCAGATGGGGGGGCCTGTGCTGCAGTGGGTCACTGAGGCAAGTGGTGGGGTAAGGGACATGCTGGCAAACACGCTGCGACTGCACCACTGGCATAAAGTTGTGTCCTGGCTACAGCTCCTGGCCAGCTGGAGCACAGCTGCTAGGAGGCGCCCGGGCAGCTCTGCAACGGCAGACTGCTGACATGCTGTGTTGCTCCTTTGCCCTTTGCCTGCTGACTTGCTGTGCCGCATCGCAGAGTGTCAGGTGATGCTGCGGTCTGCTGGGTTGGGGAGCCTGCGCTGGCACTCAATGGAGGCAGAGGTGGGAGGAACCGGCGTTGGCGCGACGGGGCGTTCTGCCGTCGCAGTCAAGAGCGAGTGCAGGGCGGCAGCCAGGCATCCTCTTGCACAGAGCTGCGGGGCATGTCAGCGCGCGGCAAGCCAGCGCTGGGACCGACCCTGTGCTCCGATGCGCGCGACAGCCAAAGCAGTACGTCCAGGGCAGGGATGGGCCGAGCGGGACCAGCAGCAACGTGGGCGCTGCGATCGCCGGCGTGCTCGCCTTGGGCGTCGTCTTCGCCGGCCTCTTCGCCATCAAGGGCAGCAGCAGCGACAGAGTGGTCCCAGGTGCGGGCCGGCGCCGGCGCGGGCGCAGCCCTGCACAATGCCTGTAACCCCGAGAGCGGCTGGCGCGCGCTCGGCATGCCTGCTGTTGGTTCACTGGTGTGCGCTCCAGGCTTGCTCACGTTGCCAACGCTGCTTGACACGCCGGCGCCCACCCCGCCGCCCCGCGCGGTGTCTGCGTGCTGCCCCCCATCCAGCCCGTTCAGCTCTGTTTATGACATCGAGCGTGTGCGCGCGCGCGCGCAGCGCCCCTGCGCATGGTGCAGGAGGAGACCAGCAGCCTGCGCAGCTTGTCTACGATCAAGCAGCAGCTGGGGAACGCGCCCGCAGTGCAGTGATGCAACTTCCCCGGCAGCGCGGCGTGGGCGCGCGGCACACGCGCGTGTGGGGCCCGGCCAGGCTGTCGTTGGGAACGGCGCACTGCAGGCCGCCAGCAGGGTCTGGCAGCCTGTGGGCCGTCCGGCGGCTTATGCTGCGCCCTGAGCTGCGCTAGGATGCAGCTTCCCGCGCCCATTCGTGCGGAGCAGCAGGCGGACCGCGCACTGCTGGGCGTGGGCGCGAGTTTTGGAGCAATATGCTATGGGCTGGGCGGCTGTGGTATGGCATGCCTGTGACCAAGGCTGGGCCTCTTGTCGTGTGAATGAATCATAAGCCTGCCTGCAAGTCGTCCTGAGAGCGAGTGGCAGGGGACGGCCGTTCTGACGCAGTTGCCCCAAAGTTGAGAGGAAAGACAAGTTTGATTGTTGGTTGGCTTGTGTACCTGGCTGTATGTGTAGCTCCTGGCGGCTACGGTCATATGTGCGTCTCTGCGTCAAGTACCCCAAGGACTGCATTCCATGTGGATTTTACAGAACTCCTCAAAAGTTTCCAGCCGTTACATACTTGTCAATTCACACAGAGGTAGGCTCATGATGGGAAGCGCTTGGTACAACCTTGATGGGTACCCAGATGGAATGGATAGCCTGCGAGGGCCTACCCTATGTAGGAGTTCTCCTGGAACGCCTTCTGGCCGCCGTGCAATCAGACGCGCTTGTGCTACCCCACAAGCGAGCATGACGAGCAGCACTGAGCGCAGGACAGTATACGACCCAGCACCAGGCGGCGTTGTAGGTTCTGGTTCAAGCACCGGTGACCCAGATCCTTCAGAGGCTGCCCCGCCAGATGAGGTGCGTGGTCTGGCCGCTGACAGGCGTGGCCCAAGTCTGGAGCGGCGGCGGTGAGCTGAGGCCGTCTGTGCCTGCAGTGCAGGTGGGCGCTGCGCTTGCTGCAATCGACGGCGAGAAGGCCTTCGAGCTCAGCAGCCTGGTGTGCGAGTACGTGCGCTCGCAGTGCTGCGCCTCGCCTGCGGTGCAGGCCGCCGCGGGGGCGCTGCAGGACGGCGGCGCGCCGCGCGTGCTGCCGCGCTTCCAGGACGTCGGCACGGGTGCGCGGCCGCCCCTGGTGAGTTCTGCCAGAGCCTCCCTCCACTGGTGGTGGACCGCCGCTCCCCTGTCCGCGCCACTCGGCGCAAGGCAGGATCGGCAGCACAGAGAGCGCTGTGCTTGCCAACACTCTCAGCGGCAGAGGTGGCTGGAGCGAGCGCTGCGGGCAAGCGCTGCACGGCAGGCGCCACCGTGCTTGGAGAGGGTATCGCAAAGCATGTATGCTCGGCCTGCACACCAGCACCAATTCAGTGCACCTCAGCCGCATGGATCTGGCCTGCTGTCAGACTTCCACTGCTTGGCCAGTCTGAAGCTCTTTTCACACACGAGTGCAGCCTGCGCCTAGAATGATGTCTGGCTGAGCACAGTTGCATTTGCTGCTGGTAGCAAACCCCCCCCTGGAATGCTGTACACATGATCAGCTGGGTGGCCTGAATGCTTCGCCCAGGAATGCGGCTGCGCTACGTCGAGTGGGGCGATGCGCCGGACACGCTGCTGCTGCTGCACGACGTCGCGGAGTCCGCGCCCATCTGGGCACCCGTCGCAGAGCGGCTGGCCGACCGCGGCTTCCGGGTGGTGGCATTCGACCTGCGCGGTATGGCAGGGCCCTGAGTAACTGCTGAACAATGCCAGCGTGGCAAGGACCCGGCCCAGCCACCAAGTGCTTCCAGCCGCCTGGCAGCGTGCCTTTGCTTGGATGTCCAGTCGCGCTCTTCACCATGCTGGCGCCGATGCCACTGGATCGTCCAGCTGCGCACTCGTGAGGCCACATTCCCATGAAGCTACTGCTGTTAAGACCCGTGCATGGCGCGCTCTCACAGTGTAAGAACGGGATGCGCTCACAGCTGGTGGCCATTGCCCCAGGCCACGGCGAGTCCAGCCGCTTCCGCAGCGGCCCCGTGACGCCGGCGCTGCTCGCGGCGGACGCTGCGGCGCTCGTGCTGGCGCGCGACCTGTACGCGCGGCCGCTCGTCGTCGTCGGCGCGGGCATCGGCGCGGCGGCCGCGCTGCGGCTGGCCGCGGACGCGCCGGCGCTGGTGGGCGCGCTCGCGCTCATCGACCCCGAGCTGGACGCCCCGCCGTTCTTCCCGGGCCAGGCGGCTGCATTTGCAGGTACGCTGCGCCGGCCTCAGAGTTGTGCAGGCCAAAGGTCTGAGCCGGTAGCATGCAGTCTGATTGCAAGCGGAGTGTCAGTCACGCTCGCCATGCCCTTCTCGAGGTCCTTGGCAAGAGCAGAGCTTCCATAGCTTATTCATTGACTAGCGCATGCCAGGAGCTGACTCGAACAATGAGCCAGCGCTCCAGCTCGGGCGCTGGTGGCACACGCCCCTGACGCTCTGCGGTACACACAGGCTGGGTGCACGGGACTCCTGTGCACGGGCCTACATTATGCAAGCATGCAGGCAAGCAGTGCCGTGCGAATTGTGGAGCTTTGCAAGCACTCGAGGGGTGTGCCTGCTCGCGCGCGCGACAGGCTGGGCGGACGCCGTCGCCTTCTTCTCGGCGCCGTGCTGGGGCGGCGCCGGCATGGCGCCCAGCGCCTGCGCGCGCGCGCTGCCGGCCATGCTGCGCGCCCAGGTGCGGGGCCGGCGGCTCAGGTGCACGCTTCCGCCTTGCAATAGGGCAAGGAAAGCGGCACCTGCTGCTTCTCAGCATATCGTCAGGTGCCCCCGACCCTTGCCGGTGCATGAGAAGACGGCCGCACACCCTGTGGTGGACGCTTGCTCACTGCAGGCCAGCGGCGCGCCTGCAAGGCGCGCCCCAAGGGACTGGTGCGCCTGCGCCCTGACAGCGCTTGGGGGGAAGGTGACCAGCTTTCCACACCCCTGCACACGAAAGGGGTATGGCTGCCAGGAGGCAGCGTATGCGCGGCAGCAGCCATGACAGGCCCCCGGGAAACCCTAACTCTACCCCTCCACAACCCCGACCCGCCTGCCCGCCTGCAGCGCGGCGCCGGCGGCCGCCTGGAGATGCGCATGGACGCGCGCTGGTCGTACCAGGCGGACGCGGCCGGCGCGCTCGCGGCGCTGCGCGGCCTGCGCTGCCACCTGCTGGTCATTCACGGCGAGGACGGCGGGGCCGCCGCGCAGGCATGCAGTGGTCGCGCCACGCGCTCGCTCTGCCCCACACCTCACACTGCTGGTCGCGCTGCCATTCCTCAGTGCTGCGTCTGAGGCATGGTGGATGCTACATCAGAGGCGTGGGGGCGCCAGGCACACAGGTGGCCGGAAGCGTTACAAGCGTAGTCCCAGGTCGTAGCAAGAGTTGAGCTCCGGGTGGCAGACACGGTACGCGTCGCCGCTATGGCGCAGGCACCCGCCACGCTTTCATGAGCTTCATGCATGGGCTCACCCACAGTGCACAGGCGCTGTCACTGCACAACGTGCGCTGCACGTGGGCCCCGCCCCGCAGGTGGCGGGCGAGGCGCGCGCCGCCGCGTCGGCGCAGGCGCTGGCGGTGCCGCGCGCGGCCGGGCGGCTGGCGGCGGCCGCGCCGCGCGAGCTGGCGGCGGCGCTGGCCGGGTTCCTGGCCAGGGTGTGCGCGGCGGGCGCGCTGCGCGTGGCCGACCGCGCCGCGCGCACGCCCGAGGCGCTCGGCCTGCGGGCCCTGCCGCAGTTTGCCACGCTGGCGGCCGCACAGAAGGTGTGCGTTCCTGAGGAGCTTGCGCGGCGCCCCACCCGTCCTGGAAACATCAGCCATGCATGCAACACATGCCGCGGGCATGGTGCTGGCGAGCGCGGAGGGGAGGCTCACAGCTGGGTGTAGAGCTGCTCAGAAAGCCTGTGCGCCTGCACACTGCGGCCGCGCATGCAGGCGCTGGCCGCGCGAAGGCTGCCCAGCGCGGCGGGCGTCGAGGCGGCGCTGCAGCAGCTGCGCGCGGAGGAGGGCGGCTCGGGGAGCGATGACGAGGCGGGCGGCTGTGCGCGCCGCGGCACCGCGCTCGCCAAGGAGCCGCTCGAGTACTTTGGGTTTGTGGGCTGATGAGCGTCCGCTGAGACCCTTGCATGCGTGCGGCAGAGGACGCGCCAGAGACAGTGGTGATGTTATAGAGTAACAGACTCGAGAGCAGCTCGGCGACCAGCTTGTTGCCGTGCATACACAGTGCATCTACAAGCAGCAGTTGACTCACGTCTATGCACATGAGGCCGATCAACACTGCGCAAGACGCTGCAGCAGTCCGTATGAGAACAGCCTGTACTGCTCGAAGCCCTCACAATCCTGAGACCATCATGCAGTGTCCTAGGTGACAACGGGGGGCCGACCAAAAAACAGGGTTGGGCTGTTGCCCTAAATTGCCTTCTCAAGTACTTGCCTACAGCGCATGCACGTGCTCAAAATGGCATCTACAAATGCAAAAACTATGTAAGTACATGCTCAATGACAGAAACCTAACGTAACCGGCAGAGCCTTGAGCCCGCACCAGTGGCACATACACAATGGCGGCCTCCGCTACGACGCCATGCTGGGCCGCTCGCGGCTGGACACCTGCTTCAGGTAGCTGCGGGTGGCAGCGGGCTCGTCTGGCTCTGGCGGCTCAAACTCGCGCTGCATGTAGCCCATGTACATCTGTGCGCGCGCACCCGCCCGGCTCAGATGTCAGGTGTCTGCTCCGGAGACCACAGCTGGGGGCCAAGCAGGCGCGCAGACATGCGCACGTACTCCTCTATGAGCGACAAAGACTGCTTGCGTCTCGTGGAGTCTCTTGGGCATGAACCTGGAATGTAACCCAGTACAAAAAAGAATTGCACATGGAAACACGCTGCATCACCCGCGTCTGCCATGGCTTGCAGGTTGCGGGCAGCTGCTCTGGACCCATGCCCTGAGAGCGTCTCGGGCGCAGGCGCGCGCGCCTGGCGGGGGCGCGAGATCTTAGGCGCGCTCTGCTGCTGCGCCGCCATCTCGGCCCACTGCGCCACCCAGCCCACCGTGCGCGCGACCGCGAACAGCACCGTGAACATGCTCACCGGCACCTGCCGCACGTACGTTTTAATTCAGCACTATTCATTAGCCTCTTTCACTGGAAATATACGTCTGACAGCACACCAACAGCTGCCGTGTAGCGCCATCCCCTGGGACCCGCTGCGCCCCACAGACGTGCTCCGAGCAGATCTTAGCCCGTACCTGTGACCAGGGCAGGCCCTTCCTTGTGTGTGCCTCGGACCTGCCATGTCTGGCACTCTAGTACTCAGCATGCCAACAGCACAATGCACTCCGACAGTGCGCAGCGCCCGGCTGTATGCCAAGCACCTGCCGAGCGGGGGCCCCGCAGCGGCCGCTGCAAGCAGGGTGCTGCAAGGGACGGGCGCGCACGCCCAGCGCGCGCAGCACGATGCCGGAGTAGAAGTCCACATTGGGGTAGAGCCCGCGCTGCACGAAATAGGGGTCGTGCGTCGCCACCCGCTCGAGCTCCATCGCAATCTCCAGCAGCGGGTCTGACCTGTGGGGGCACACGTGCGGCATGTGATCATGCATCGCCACAGAGCCACAGTGGCATTGCTCTGTTTGCATGTCTGCAGCATGCAGCCAATTGTTGGCGCATCACATCGAGGCCTTGGGCCAACTGGTTAGACGCTGCAGTGAGTGCCAGAGGGCTTGCAAGCCGCGTCGCCGCGCACGGGCCGGCGCGGGCGCGCCTGACGTTGAGGTGCGCCAGCAGCTCGTGCGCGACGCGCCGCATGACGCGCGCGCGCGGGTCGAAGCTCTTGTACACGCGGTGCCCGAAGCCCATCAGGCGGAAGGGGTCCTTCTTGTCCTTGGCACGCGCGAGCGCCGCCGGGATGCTGTCCTTGCTGCCGATCTCCTCCAGCATGTGCAGCACCGCCTCTGCGCGGACACCGGGGCCACGGAGCCTGGGTGGAGCCCGCCTGCCTGCATGCTGCATGCCGCACAGCGCGCAAGCTCTGGAGGTGTACGACACGGTGAGTCACACACAGTGCTGTAGCGGGCATGGCATGGATGACACGAGTGCTGCTGCAACCCAGCTCACGCAAGCGCGTCCGCATCCGGCAAGTGCCGCTGTCGGCCGTGTGCTGTGGGTGCTCTCGCTCGTGGGCGGGCGGCGCGCCGTTTGCGCCGCCGTGCGCCGGCCCCCAGAGCGCGGCGATGCCGGACGCAATGCATGCAAAGGGGTTGGCGTGGCTGGAGCCTGCGCGGGCGCGCTGCCACTCAGCTGGCCCGACACGCGACCATCGCGGCCCAGCAGCAGCGCAGGCCACAGCGCCCGGCTCGCGACCCATCAGCCTGTCACGCAGGCGACTAACTGACATACATTACCTGCCGTGCGCACGGTGGACGTGGAAGCATTCTGCTCGTGGTCCATGTGCAGTACCAGGATCTGCATCGCATTGCACACTTGCATTATCTCACAGTCTGTACGCCGGCCATGCAAAGAAACGTGAAGAAGAGGAGCAGGCAAGTGGCTGCGGCAGATGGTTAGGGCTGCGGGCTGCGGCGCACACCTTCTCCAGCGCCCTGGCTTGCACTGGGTCGACCTGGTAGGGCTGCGTGGGGAAGGCAAACATCATGTGCAGCAGCCGCGCCGCATAGCTCTGCGAAGCGCGCCATCAGCCGGTCACTCACCCCTGCGGGAGGCTGCCGGCCTGCTCAGGCATGCCCACATCTTGGTGCACCTTGTGACAGGCGCAAGGCCCGCACCAGGTCGTTGCGGGGGTACACGATGGGCAGGCCCTTGCTGGTGCGGTAGGCCAGCGCGGCCAGGGTGGGCATCTTGGCGATGAGCCGCATGCACGCGCGCAGGCGCTGCTGCGGATCCCTGCGCGTGCCTACGCCATCTGGGTCCCAACCCAGGCTTACCCGCAGCTGTCCACGGTGCTTTCAGTCTATTACGCTTCCCTGCAAGAGGTTGAAAAAGGGCCTAGCAGGGCTTCACGCCTAACGCGGCTTGCAGACGCCACAAGCATGTCCGGCAGTGCATTGGGATGCCATACAGCTGAATCGACGGGCATGGACGCGCACGCTATGTCCGCAGCTTTGGCGTAGAAAGCTGACAGCGCGCCGGCGACGCCGACCATGATCGCCATCGGGTGTGCGTCATGCTTGAAGCCGCGGTAGAACCTGTGTCCCACAACCGCGCGCTCAGACCTCTGCAAGGCAGTGACTCCTGCCTGCTGCGTGCACGCATGGCGCCTGGGCAGCCTCTGCTGGCTGGTAGAGGCCACACCGGTATGTGCAGAACAATGAAAACAGCAGTGCAGCAATGAGGTGATACACAGCCCGTTGAAAATACATGTGACCCTTGTCACTGTTGGGATAGCCCACAGCGAAACCCCGGGCGCACATGATGAGCTGCTCGTGCACAAGGCTGTGAGTGGTGAGCTCTCGGTCGAACAGCGCTTTCTGCTCGGGGTTCGGCAGCTCGCCGTGGAGGAGCAGGTATGCGGAGTCGTTAAAGTCCCCGCGCTCGGCCAGCTGCTCGACGTCATACTGAGGCGCCGCAAGGGCGCGCTTGTTTGTGTAGCCAGATTGTGCAGGTGCCTCCCACCAAGCGGTAAGGCAAGCGAGCGAGAGGCACGCACGCCACGATACAGCAGGACGCCTTTCAGGCCGTCGATATAAGTGATGCTGGAGTCGCAGGAGCCTGCGCATGCCACTTATGTCGTGCGCTCTAATGATGCGTGGTTTTGCCGACTCAGCGCAAAGCGGCGTACCTGTTGATGTGAAGCCTGGGTCAAAGGTGCACAATCCCGTTGACGTCTGCAGCTTCCTTATGTCTACAAACCTTGCTCCTGACGCATCCTGCCAGCATTGTTGATGGTTCGCATCAGTTGTCACTGAAAGCGGCAAGTCAGCACCAAAGAACTTGCAGAAGTATTTGTGCAAAGACAGCATACCACTTACCTGCAGCAACGGCAGTTCAACTTCTGTTCCGTCTGGCAGGATGAGCTTGGCATTGGCGTGCTGCACGCCGTTCTCCATACCAGTCCTGCCCTTCCCACACGCCACGTCACGCGGTGCAGGAGTATGAGGAGTCTATGTTCCCGTTTAGTCCCTCATTGAGCACTCCGAGCACCCAAACTTTAAGTAAATGGAGCAAGCCCGCGCTGGAGGCCTCCCCTCCTAGGGGTTTGGCGGCGTCTGCTCTGCGTTCGCCGAATGACTTGCCATTGCCAGGAGCTGTGTACAGCAGATACAAGTCGCCAGGCACCTGTACGCGGCAGCGGCTGTGGTTCCGCGCCGCGCATGTACTGAATATACGACTGGGCCGGCTCCGCTGTCATGGAGGAAGCCGGCCTGCACTTTGTGCCCGCCAATGACGACCCCGGTGCGTTTGCGCGTTTGCCTGGATTGCTGCGCATGCCCGTTGCAAACTGTCAGCTGTGCGCATTGCGGCCAGGCCTGGCGCTGTGTGTGGACTCACACTCGCACCGCACGTTGCAGAGCTGGAGTTGCTGGACGTGTATGCGGCCGTAGTGGAAGCCAGCCGCGCGGGGCTGTTCCTGCGCAATGTGTCGGCCGCCAGCACGCTCCCAGCGCACGTCAAGCGCGTGCGGCGGCTGCCGCCGCAGCCGGGCGTGCCGCCGCAGCTGGACGTCGTGCTCTGCCTGGCCTCGCCGAGCGCGGCCGGCGCGGGCGGCGCGGCCGACGCCGCGGACGAGTTCCTGCCGCCGCCGGCCGCGCCCGCAGACCCGCCCGACAGCCCTGGGTCGCCCGGGGCGGGCGCGCGGCGCAGCGAGGACGAGGACTGGCTGCACGTCGCGCCGCCCGGGGTGCCCCGCGAGGTAGTCGCGCTGGTGGCGCAGATGGCGCTGCAGCCGCGGCGCGCGTGCGTGCCGGCGCACGCGCCGGCGACGCGCGCCGCGTGGGCGGAGTGGTCCGCGATCTGGCCGCTGCACTGGCGGCCGCACAGCAACGACCCGGCGCAGCCCTCGCCCGGCGCGGTGGACGCGGCCGACGCGGCACTGATGCGGGGCTGGGCGGCGCGGGCGGCGGCGGCGGCGGCCGCGGCGGCGGCGGCCGGCGGCGGCCGCAACGCGGCGCTGATCGTGGACCCCAGGTTTGACAGCCTGGTGGGGCTGGGCCTGGACGGCTCGCGGCCCGCCGCCGGCCGCCCGGGGCACCCCCTGCACCATGCGATCATGGTGGCGCTGGGCGCGGTCGCCGAGCGCGACTGCCGCCTGTGGCCTGAGTCGGCGCTGGAGGCTGCGCGTGAGCGGCCGGCAGGAGAGGATGCCGGGCCGCGGCTGGGCGAGGCCGGCGCCTGCCTGGCGCCCGAGCAGGGCGGCCAACTTGCCAATGGCTGCAAGGCTGGTTGCGTGCAGCCGTGTTCGGAGGCCTGCGCCGCGCACCTCGGCAAAGCGAGCCCAGCGGCTGACCTCTGCGATGGGGCTGGTGAGAGCGCGGCCGCCGACAGGGGCGCCAGAGCTGCGCCGCGGCCTGAGAGCAGCTGCATGGAGCCGTCCGGCGAGGCGCCAGACGGGCGGGAGGCTGCGCATGGGGCTGCGCCGGCATGCAACGGCAGCACTGCCAGTGCTGGTGGCGCATACGGCGGCCGTGCTGGCGAGCCGCCGCCAGATGCATACGCGGCGGATGCGTCTGAAGTGGCCGTGTGCTCCGGCGGCGGAAGCACAAGCACGTGCTGCATGCAGCTGCAGGGCATGGCTGTGCATGCGAGCAGTCTGGACGGCGATCGGGTGGCACCGTCTGGCGGCGAGTGCTGCAGCAGCGCAGACACCCGAGCGCCAGAGCCGCCCGGCGGGGCTGCACAGGCCAACGGCTGTTGTGCCGAGGCGGGAGCGCCGCCCGGCGGCGGGCGCTGCGCCGGAGCGGCGGCGCAGGGGCCGGGCGCGGGCGCGCGGGACCCCGATACCAGCAGCGGCTGCCCGCCCGCCGCGCCCAAGCCCTACCTGTGCACCGGCTTCGACTGCTACGTGGCTGCGGAGCCGTGCGCGATGTGCGCGATGGCACTCGTGCACTCGCGCGTGCGCCGCGTGGTGTTCTGCGAGGCCGACGCGGACCGCGGCGCGCTGGGCGGGCGCTTTCGCCTGCACGGCTGCCGCAGCCTCAACCACCACTACAAGGTGTACCGCTGCAGGCTGCCTCCAGAGAACCCGGACGCTGCGGAGCAGGGTGGGGCGGTGTAGCGTTAGCGCGGTGTGGGGCAGCAGAGGTGCCGCCTTCTGCGGGTAGGAAGCGGGCAGAGATAGGTGTAATGTGCTGCGGTCGTGTGACGCGTCGCGTGTACTTGCTGAGTGTGCTGAGTGTCTGAATGCCGTGCAACTCGTGGCTTGCAGGCGGGCGATGAGCCATTTGTTTGGCAATGCATGTAAACTTGCCTGGAACCTTTGCCACATTACTGGCCCAGTGCCTGGCCCAGTGCCTGACCAAAGCATTACTTGCCATACATAGACCGGTCGTAGATCCTGCCATAGTCCACAAACAGCTCTGCGCAGACACACAAGTTCTCAGCCCACTTTACGCTTTTGTGATGCAGTGACGAGAGTGCAGTGAGGCTGCGAGCCGGTGCCAAAGGCAGCCCAACGACGGGTTTTCAATATCATCGTAAAGCCCAGCCTGACAAACTGCGATTCAGCTCGATGGGCCAGCGCGCACCTTCGCCGGCGGCGAGCGCGCGCGCCGCCACAAAGCGGACCTCCAGCGGGTCGTCTGCGGGTGCAGGGTCCGCGATGCACACGTTCACGTCGCCGCCGGCGGGCGGCTCATTCACGTATGCGAGCGTGGGCTCGGCCGGCAGCGGCCAGGGCAGGCCGGGGGCCGGCCATGCGCTGGGGACGCCGTCGGCGCCGGTGGGGTCCAGGTAGCGCGGGTGCGGCGCGCCCGGCACCAGCAGCACATAGTCGCGCACGCCCGGCGCCCTGGACGCCTGGCCGGCCCCGTCAGCGCATCACGCATGCGCCTGAAGAGCGCGACACGCGCTAGGAAGGCGCGCCACACCGGCCTGCTGCATTCCCTGCATGCAAGAGTGCGTTCGGCGGCGTCAGCATAAACCAGAGGGCTCATGCGGAGGCCCAGCATGCCAGTGGGCATGCCCGGCAGCGCCGCGGCGCTCGGCGTGACCTGCCTGCGCGCCTGTCAGGCAACACCCGGGCCTGCAAAAGCCCAGCTTGGGTCTGGAGACTGCGATGCTCCTTTTGGTTACTGCCGGGCGTCTCTCCTACGCGGTGTGTACTGCGAGTGCATCGTCTTGCATGCATGCCCCACACTTGCTTTGCAAGTGCTGGGCGGCGGGTGCTCCAGCGCCGCGCCCGCAAGAGCAGCTCACCTTGGCCAGCACCTGGGTGGGCGCGCGCAGGCGGCCTGGGTAGGCGCCCAGCACGGTGCCGACGGGCGTGCTGTCGCGGCAAAACACGCCGCGCCCGGCGCCGGGCACTGACGATGCTCGTACCTGTCCGAGCAGGCGCAGACGCAGTACAGGCTTGTTTTGTCGCGTGTTGTGGTATTGGTAGATGTGCAGACTTCAGCGGGGTTTACAGGATATGTTTCAGCAAGGCAAGCGTGCCAGAGTAGACAAGCAAGCCATGGGGGCCTTCTGCTTAAGGTGCATGCATGTGCAGGCTTTGGGAGCGGAAGGCATTGTGGCATGCATGCAGGCAGTCCTCATGCGGCTGCAAGCTCAAGCTGGCCAGCGGCCATGCGCACACCTCTAGCAAGCTCCCGTCAGCCCAACCGCGCGGCCTTTCGGCCCAGCATGCGGCGGCCGCTGCCAGTGCGACCACTGCTACAGTGACGAGCCAGTCAGGCCACGCCTGCGGGACGAAGCGAGGCAAGCTCAGCTCAAGGCCTGGTGCAGGCAGTGGACAGTTACACGCGTGTCTGCGACCGCCTGGCGGACAGTCTGTCGTGTGCCTGTGGGCGAGTGAAGCACGTGTGCAGATGTGAAGGGGCACCTGCTCAGTTGTGGCAGCGTCCGCTGCAATGTATGCCAGGCGCAGCGACGCAGCCGGCAGAGGTGCAGCACTTCGGGCAGTACGTACACTTGAGTTTGTTCGTGCGCGGGGCTGGCGAGCGAGACGAGGGGCAAGCCGAGCTCCAACACAGGCAGCACCAGTAGTGCTGCGTGAGCAGTGAGCTGACAGTGCCTGAGCAGCCAGTGCCGGCGACATGACTACAGGTGCTTCGAAGCAAGCCGCGCTTCACAGCATGCAGTCCTGCACCACTTAGGCCTGCTTCGTGCGTGGCTCTGCCACTTCAGTCATCGCCACGCGGCACCAAACTCTCCAGTCCTCAGCCAGCAGAAGTGCCGGTGCAGTGCACTTGTGAAGCAATATACTCTTTTAAAGGCAAAATAGCCTGCGGTAGCATAAGCAAAAGCCCGCCAACCACTCTAATGGGCAACAAGATCTGTGCGTAGACACAACTTACATAGTAGTGACGCAGTCACAGCACAGCGGCTGTGATAGGCGGACATATCGATGAGCAAACAGCACTCCTGTCCTGTACACAGTTTGTAGCGAGGGTCTAACCAGGTTCTGAGACTCTCAGAGAAGGCAGGGAGGTGTGGATGACCTTGCAAAGGTGCCGGTGTTCCCCCCGTGTGCCACTTGCACTGAAGGTGACGACACAGACACGCACAATTGTGCCTGACCGGCATTTGCCGGCACAGAGCTATTGGCGCGGGGACTGCGCACCTTGCCTAGGCCGGGCGCACCCGGGCCGCCTGGTGCTGCCGGGCACCATGAGCGGCATAGGCGGAACCACCAAGCGGGACACCGAAATCCGCCTGCCGCGGGCCACCAAAGTCAAGAACAAGCAGCCGGCAGCGCAGCAGGTGCGTGCTTTCAAGCTTTCAGCTGGTTCGCAGCCCCCTCGCCTGCGCTGGACGCTGCACGCCTGCATCAGTGCCGTCCCGGGCGGCTTGCTGAGTGGCGACTGCTTGCGAGAAGTGCTACGCAGTCCCTGAGCAGGCACTTGCAGTGCGTTTGGTGCATGTGCGCGACTGCGGCACCGTTTGCAGACGAGTGGCTGGCCGGGCGCACGCTGACCCGCCGGAGCGTGGCGCGCGCGGCAGATTACTGCGGAGCAGATTCTGCGCGAGGCCAAGGAGCTGCAGGAGCAGGACTTCAAGCCGCCGAAGCAGAAGATCACCGACCAGGCCGAGCTCGACACCTACCGCCTGCGCAAGCGCAAGGAGTTTGAGGACCTCGTGCGCCGCGTGCGCTGGAACCAGTCGGTCTGGATAAAGGTGCGCAGCCGGGCACCAAGGGTGCTGTGTGGAGCCCGTGGACTGCCACCGTGGGCGCTTGTGCGGGCCACAGACGGCACTTGTTCACTGGACAGGTGCCAGCCCAGTGCCCCATACACCTTGACCACGTTCAAAGTGTGGAACAGCGCATGGTCCCGAGACCGCTGCGCTAGGAACAGTTCATCTAGGAAAAACGTGAGTAGCTCCCCAGCGGTGCGCAGCGGCTGCACCATGCGCTGTTCTCCACATTGAATGTGGTCAAGCTGTATGGGGCACTGGGCTGGCACCTGTCCGATGTCAAGTGCCGCCTGAAACGGCAAGGCCTGATCTCACTTTCCACTTGCCTGCGTGTTGCACGCGGGTGCGGCTGTGTAAGCTGTAAGAGTGCGGAGGCCCCTGCTGGAGCTCAGTGCGCGAGGCAAGACACGTTGCAGGCTATGCCAAGCTTGCGCTCACCACGCTCGCGCGCCAGACTCGCAGCAGCGCTCCGCGCGCGGCTCTGGCGGCACCCGCGAAGGCTGTCGGCTCTCCGAGCGTGCTCACCCAGAGCGCTCGCGCGCCGCCCGTCGCATGAGCTGTGGCGGAGGCTGCCTGCCCCACCCTATGCCCGCGCCGCGCAGTACGCGATATGGGAGGAGGGGCAGAAGGACTTCCGGCGCGCGCGGAGCGTCTGGGAGCGCACGCTGGACGTAACGTACACCAACGCCAGCGTGTGGCTCAAGTATGCGGAGATGGAGATGCGGCACCGCTTCATCAACCACGCGCGCAACGTGTGGGACCGCGCCGTGTCGCTGCTGCCGCGCGTGGACCAGCTCTGGCGCGCGCCCCCGGCGGGCCTGGCATGAGTGGCGCGCGCATGGGCGCCCGCCGTCTGCCACCAAACCTGCGCGTGCAGAATCCTCCCACGCAGGTTGCATGCGTGCGGCGGCGCTCATATGGCGCGCCTGCTCCTGAAACAGGCGGGCGGTCTCGCAGGCTGGGGTGGGAGCGCACAATGCAGGCGCTGATGCCGGGGGTGCTCGTGTAGGAGCGAGGAACGACCGACTGGTGCTCGTAGGAACAAGGAACGACGGACCGCGCGCAGGGAGTGACGAGGTGCCATGGCGGAGGGTGAGCGGGCTCGGTGAGCGGGCCAGGGGGCGCGCCTGACGCACGTGCGGGCGCGCCTCCAGGTACAAGTACATCCACATGGAGGAGATGCTGGGCAACGTGCCGGGCGCGCGCCAGATCTTCGAGCGCTGGATGGCCTTTGAGCCCGACCACCACGGCTGGATGGCGTACATCAAGGCGCGCGCCGGCCCATCGCTTCGCAGCTCGGACGCGCCGTCGAGCTGCTGCACAAAAGCCGTTGCTGCAGGCGCCCGCACCACACTCCACACGCTCTGCGAACTAACCCGCTCTGCGCGTCCAAAATCAAGACATGAAGGAGTGATGGAAGGAGCGCCTATGGAGGGCTGTGCGACCCGCAGATGGAGCTGCGGTACAACGAGGTGGAGCGCGCGCGCACCATCTTCGAGCGCTACGTGCGCTGCCTGCCGACGGTCAAGGCCTGGGTGCGCTACGCCAAGTTCGAGATGCGCACCGGCGAGGTGTCGCGCGCGCGCGGCTGCTACGAGCACGCGGTGGAGGAGATGGGCGACGACGCCAACACGGCGCGCGGCCCTCGGCCCCGTCTCCTGACGTTTTCACAATCGGGTTCCCAAATTACTGGCATGAAACGGGTTGGCCAATGTTCCAGTGCTCTCTCTGCGTCTACAACACTATGCCTGTGGAGGCATGCCTGGCATATGCGGCATGCCTCTCCGCTGTGACGCGGCAGGACGCACGGGTGCTGCGGGTTCTGCTCAAAACTCTAGGGCATGGTTCGGACGCCGCATGCTGGTGCCGCCCCACAGCCTGGGTCACACGTGCCGGTGCTGGCTGCGCAGGAGGAGCTGTTCATCAAGTTTGCGGAGTTTGAGGAGAAGGTGAAGGAGGTGGACCGCGCGCGTGCGATCTACCGCTACGCGCTCGACCACATCCCGCGCGTGCAGGCGCGGCGGCCCCCGCTGCCACCGGCGCATTGTCAGTAGCGTGAAGTTCAACCCATGGGCAGCACTGCATTCAAGGCGCCCAAATCTGACATGAGGGACACCGCTGCGCACCGCCGCGTGCGTTCTGAGCGAGGCTCCTGCGCGTGCTTGGGGAGCCATTGCTGCGGCGCACTTTGTCGCGGCAACTTTTGGAGCTGATTCTGGCCCTGATCCCCTCCTAATTCAAAACCCCGGCGCTCTCACACGCATGCGTGGTTCGGCAGGCGGATGCGGTGTACAAGCGCTTTGTGGCGTTTGAGAAGCAGCACGGCGACCGGGAGGGCATTGAGGTGCGCGCTTGACCTGGGGAGGGCGGGAGTCGGGACGGGCTGGGGGTGCTCGGCTGCGCGACGCTGCTGCGACAGAGCGTCCAGCGGCGGACAGAGTGTGGCCTTTTGCGCGGAGGGAGTGGCCGGCCCCCGAAAACATTTAATTGTGAAGTTGCCTGCTGACAACGACAGATTTGTCTGGAAGAGGTCCTCAAGCAGTAGGAGCCACGCGTCCAGCGCCCGTGCAGGAGAGGTGCTCCCGGGCGTGAGCTGGGGCTGCGCATGTCAGGCCAGGGCAGCCCAGGCGCTCCCAGAAGCGTGCACCCGCCTGGCCGCTGGCAGCAGGCGCCGGCTGGTGCCTGCAAGCAAGCCCGCGATGCTTGGGCCCGGGCGCGGCGCAGGATGTGGTGGTGAGCGAGCGGCGGTTCCAGTACGAGGCGGAGGTGCGGCGCAGCCCCATGAACTATGACGCCTGGTTCGACTACGTGCGCCTGGAGGAGGCCGCGGGCGACCCGGACAAGGCGCGCCTGGGGTCGAGCTAGGCCGCCAATGGGCCTGTGCATCAGGACATGGCTGACTGGTGTTCTACCTGACTCCTAGATGATAAATGATGCATGCGCCTCAAAAGGTCAGTCGGATGCCAAAGCACATCGCCTTATGTGTGGAATGACACACATGCGCAAATATGCTACGCCGGAGCAATGTTGTTGGCCACTGCTTGCTGCACTGTGCCGGCCCACGCTGTCCTGCCCCCACATTAGACGCGTGAATAAAAATGTATCGTAATAGGAGTAGACATCAAGAACCAATGGACTGGTAATCCGTACTGGCAAGAGAGCGTCAGCCGAGGGTTGACGTGCGCGCGCGGCAGGTGCGCGAGGTGTATGAGCGCGCGGTGGCCAATGTGCCGCCCGCGCCGGCCAAGCGCTACTGGCAGCGCTACATCTACCTCTGGCTCAACTACGCGCTGTGGGAGGAGCTGGAGGCCGGCGACGCCGGGCGCGCGCGCGAGGTCTACCGCGCCTGCCTGAAGGTCATCCCGCACGGCGCCTTCACGTTCGCCAAGGCGCGCGCGCCTGCCCCTGTGCGGGCTGCATGTTGCTGTTCCCGCTGTGCTGGCGCGTGAGGCGCGCGACCTGCTGCTGCAGCCTGGCCAGCGTATGGGCAATGCAGAAGCTGCGCATGTGTGAGCGCCTGCGCTGGCAGGCCGCGGTGCGCTGCGAAGCTGTGTGTAAGGAAAATCTTTGCTAGGCATTCCAAAAGCTATGTACGGCTCTGTAATACAAGCGTGTGTGTGACTCTTTGTCCTCGTGCGAGTTTGCTTGTCACGGCTCGCCACAGCGTGTACTTGCATGCTTGCATGTGGCCGAAGCATGCAGGCGTGTCTGTGATTCAATGAGCGCGGGCTGCTGTGGCGCAGATGTGGGTGCTGGCGGCGCACTTTGAAGTGCGGCAGCTGCGGCTGGACGCAGCGCGGAAGATCCTGGGCATGGCCATCGGCATGGCGCCAAAGGTGCGCACAGAGGCACAGGCGCCACGCGGGAATCGGCCTGAAGCCGGCGGGCAATAATTGCTGTCAGTACGGGGATGCAGCATAGCATACAGGTGGCAGTATGAACTGGTGTAGCACGGGGCTCTGCTGCTGAGCTCTGCTCACAGAGCCTGCTGCATGGGTGTCAGCTTCCCACGCTCATGGGCGTCCCGCTCCCCCGTGGCTGCGCGCACGTCAGTGTCCTGTCCAACACATCGGCACCGCCGCCGTCCCTATAACTTATGTGCTGTCAGAAGGGGGCGCTCGAGGCAGGGCATACTGGAGCTGCCTGACGGGCCGCGACGGCCGGGGCTGCGCCTTGAACCCTACCCTAACCCTAATCTACCCCAATGATGTCCAGGCCAAGCTGTTCAAGGCGTACATTGAGCTGGAGCTGCAGCTGGGCGCGATCGAGCGCGTGCGCAAGCTTTACCAGAAGTTTCTGGAGTGGGCGCCCGAGACCTGCGCCGCCTGGTGCAAGTTCGCCGAGCTGGAGCGCGACCTGAACGAGAAGGCGCGGCCGCCCGAGCATGCCTAGGGTTAGGGTTAGCGCGCTGCCTATGTGCAGCACTGTCGCAGAGTGCCCGTGCATGCGCATGAAGTGCAGCGCGGCAGCGCGTTCATGAGGATGTCAGATGGGATGTGGGCACTGGCCAAGAGTGCCATGCGCATCACGCCGCTCATCACGCCGCTGCGCCGCAGGACCGCGCGCGGGCGATCTACGAGCTGGCCATCGCGCAGCCGGTGCTGGACATGCCGGAGGTGCTGTGGAAGGCGCGCCCTTAATCTGCTCGCTTGCGTCCGCGACCGCTGGGCTGTGACGCATCACTTGTGTGCCAGCACAGTGTCCGCATCACACATGCACCAGAATGACACAAAGTACACGACTCGAAAGGCTGTGCGCTGTCTGGCGCTGTAGGTCGGCGTGCCCTGCTATGGCCTGCATCGGGCAGGGCAGCGCATGCGAGAACCATGCGCCCACGAGCCTCTGCTGGGCCTCACGCGCCGCGCCGCGCGCGCCAGGCGTACATCGACTTTGAGATCTCGGAGGCCGAGCGCGCGCGCACGCGCGCGCTGTACGAGCGCCTGCTCAACCGCACGCGCCACGTCAAGGTCTGGATGAGCTACGCCGCGTTCGAGGCCGCGCCGCTCGCCGCGCCGGAGGCCGAAGGCGCCGCCGACGGCGCTGCGGACGCACACGGCGATGGCAGCGCCGAGAACGGCGGCGGCGGCGGCGCGGCGAACGGCGCGGCCGCGGCGCGCGGCGACGCGGAGGGCGAGGAGGCGCCGGCGCAGCGGGAAGCGCGCGCGCGCAGGCGCGCGCCCTGGTTAGGGCCTGGCCAGGGCTTTGTGGTGTGCACAGGCGCATCGGTCCTCTGTGCCGCCGCTTAGGGCCATCTATCGACATTAGCACAAAGTGCCAGCGGCAGTGCTAGAGTATGCATTGTGCACGCGCTCATTCCCTGTGCAGGAGCCTGGGCAGCATGGTCAGGGCGCCCGCCGCGCTCCTTTAATGCGCCAGTGGGCCCGCATCCAGCCCAGGCTCCCGTCCTTATCAGACCGCGCCAGACGCGCCCGCGCGCGCGCCGCGCGCAGCGTGTACGAGCGCGCCTTCCGCTCGCTGCGCGAAGTCACGCCGGACGCCAAGGAGGAGGCGGTCATGCTGCTGGAGGCCTGGCGCGCGTTCGAGGCCGGCGCGGCCGGCGGCGGCGCCGGTGCGGCGGCTGTCGAGCGGCGCATGCCCAAGCGCATCAAGCGCAAGCGGCCCATTGCGACCGAGGACGGCGGCGACGCCGGCATGGAGGAGTACTATGACTACATATTCCCGGACGAGGCCGGCGCCGCGCCCAACCTCAAGCTGCTGGAGGCCGCGCAGCGCTGGAAGCGCGCCAAGCTGGAGGCGGCCGCCGACGGCGGCGGCAGCGGCGGCGGCGGCGGCGGCGGCGCCGAGTGACGCGCGCGCGTGGCTTGCGGCGGCCGTGCTGCGCGGCGCGCGGATGGGCAGAGCCGGCGCCGGCCTTGCCGGCAGCCGCGGGTCCAGGCGGCTGCGCGGTGCCGGTGGCGGCGGCGGCGGCGGCGGCGGCGGCGGTCACAGCGGTGGGCGGAGAGTGTTGGAGGGTTTGGTTGTGTTTTGTGCATGTCCCACACAGTCTGAGGCTGCTGGGCAGGCAGGCTTGCCGGGCTTGGTTGCTGGCCGGCTTGGTCCATGAAGCGGGAGCGAGATTGCGCTCAAACTGATGGCGCTCGTGTAGCAGGGCGTCAGCTCGTCGACGGCGCCGCGCTGCATGCGCTTTCCCGGTGGATGCTGGCTGCATGTCCAGCTGTTGCGCTGTGCGCCTTGTTGCGGCAGGGCTTTGTTGCAGCGGGCATCCCACGGAGTCCATAGCGTTGAACACGGCTGCTGCGTCGCCGTGAGCAGTGCGTTCAATACGGCTGTTGCGTTGCCGTGAGCGGCGTGATGCCAACGCTGCGGCTGAGACTGTACAGCTGCTCTGAGCATGCCCTTTTGTATTGGTGTTCTCATGGTAAGCAGTGCATGCAGGACCTGGATAGCCATGGCAAATGAGGAAACCAGCCCCTGCACATCAGCAGCCCCTGTCCAAGGGGAAGCCTGCCAGCCTTCATTTCTGCTGAAGAGTGCCTCAAGCCAAGGGGCATCCCACAGGCCACACTCCTCTGCTCAGCTCCCTGCCAGCCTGCTGCCGTCCTGCGTGCGACTCAGGGCCACGCACAGGGCGGCGATGGACAGCTGGGAGGACGGGACGGACGGGCAGGCGGGCGCGCCGCAGCCGCAGCGGCCGGGCATGCTGCGGCTCAACCCGTCCGCGCCCACGTTCAGCTTCAACCCGGGCGCGTCGACGTTCGCGCCGACCTGGGGCGGGCCGCCCCCGCCGGCGCCGCCGCACCACTGGGCGCCCCCGCCAGCGCACGCGCCCGCCGCGCCGCCGGGCGCGTACGGCGGGCCCGCGGCGCCGCCGCGGCCGCCCGCGTTCGTGCTGTCCGACGAGGAGCGCCGCAGCCTGCAGGCCGCGGCTGCGAGCAGCGCATCCCCAGGTACACCTTTGTGCACGCGTCGAGGGTGATATCCGCGGCGTGTAAAAGCGCTGCTGTGGCGTTGATGCACAGCCTTCATGCAGGAACCTCGCGCAACAGCACGAGACCATGCCAATAGTGTGAAAGGCTTGCGGTGTGTTTCTGCTTCGGCTGATCCGTGCGCAGGCTCGTCTGCACCTCTCTCTGAGCGCGGCCCTGTTAGACTCCCGTCACCGTGCAGGCGTGGACAAGCCGGCTGCCGAGACAGCCGACGTGCACATGACAGATGCGGAGCCCGCGCGGGCAAAGCCGCCGCCGGCGGACGGCACGGCGGCGCCGGCGCCGCAGCCGCCCGCGCCCGGGAAGGGCGCGGCCGCGCCCGAGGCGCCCGCCGCGGCGCCGGCGGCCGCGCCCGCGCGGAAGGAGCCTGTGTCGGAGCCGATGCCCGACGACGGGGACGAGGAGGAGGAGGACGAGGGCGACAGCGCGGCGCGCGTGGAGGAGCTGCGGCGGATAGATGAGGAGCTGGCGAAGGCGGACGACAGGCGCGCTGGCCCTGGCGCCGGTAGCTGGGCGGCGCCCGGCGGCGGCGCCGCTCGCTGCTGCAGCGACCGCCGCCTGGCCCGCGACCGTGTTGGTGCAGTGCTGCGCTCTGCGGCAGAGCAGAGGGGGAGCAGGGTCCTACAGTTGCGGCACCGAGCGCGCTCTCCTTGATGCGTCGGCGTGCTGTCACGGGTGCCTTCAGCCAGGCTTCTTACCTGTGCTTGCTGCTCCGTGCGCTGCACTGTAGCTGAAGAGGCAGCCTGGTGCGGCTCTGTATGCACCTGTTCTCCCCACAGCACATGGGTGCGTTGCTTCTCCTGCGTCGGCTGTGGCTGAGTGCAGCAGACGTGGCGGCGCATGCCAGCCCCTGGACAGCCGCCGGGGCCGCGCAGGGAACACCTGAATATCGTCTTCATTGGGCACGTCGATGCGGGCAAGTCGACGACGGGCGGCCAGATCCTGTACCTCACCGGCGGCGTGGACGAGCGGACCATCCAGAAGTATGAGAAGTGCGCCCACCCACAGCCCTGCCATGATGGGCGGCGAGGCTCGTTCCTGGCTGACTGGCTCCTCACAGGGCGATCAGTGAGCAGCGCGTGCGTGCGACTGCTTGGACTCATCATGGCGCAAGGCCAGCATGCTCTTGCGTGGAGTGTTGGAGAGGGTGTGACGGCAGGCCGTGGGTGCCGTGGAAGAGGCGCACTGCGCAGATAGCAGCGGCGAGAAAGGATTGTGCGGCATGGAGCGCATGCGCCAGCTTCATCTGTGCAGAGCGGAGGCGCTGCCCGCAGCGCGTGCGCCGCTTGCGCAGCATGCGACGCAAGCCGCACCCCATGCAGGGGAGCCCCAAGCAACGGAGAGCGCTGCGTGCCACCCGGCCCGCACGCTGCACAGATCGCCCAGGTGCTAGGGCGCGGCAGGGCCCAGCACCCGGGGTGGTCCCTGCGGAAGAGCACGCGCGGATGAGGCCCACACCCCGAGGGTGGCCTCCTTGCGCGCGCGCAGGGAGGCCAAGGACAAGAACCGCGAGAGCTGGTACATGGCCTACATCATGGACACGAACGAGGAGGAGCGCGCCAAGGGCAAGACCGTGGAGGTCGGCCGCGCGCACTTCAGCACCGCCAAGAAGCGCTACACCATCCTGGACGCGCCCGGGCACAAGAACTACGTGCCCAACATGATCGCCGGCGCCGCGCAGGCCGACGTGGGCGTGCTGGTCATCGCCGCGCGCAAGGCGCGCGCACGCGCCGGGGCCCCGCCGCCTGCTGCTGCGATGCGCGCATGCGCATGGGCGGGACCCGGGGCCCGAGGTCGTCTGGGCGCAGCTTGTGGCTGGACAGCATGTCGCCCAGCGGCCCTGCTGCGAGAGGCTGGGAGCAGTCGAGTCGAGTGTGATAGTGGGCTGCAGCTTCTGAGAGAGGCGCGCGAAGGCGTGCTGCTGGCCGGCAGGGCGAGTTCGAGACGGGGTTTGAGCGCGGCGGGCAGACGCGGGAGCACGCGCAGCTGGCGCGCACGCTGGGCGTGGCCAAGCTCATCGTCGCGGTGCGCGCCCGCGTGCTGACGGGGGGCTGTGAGCGGCTGAGCTGCGCTTGCGGGACATGTGCTGCATGTCAGAACGGGTGCGACAACCTGCGAAGCGCAGGGCTTCCTGTGCTAGTGTCTGGCAGCCTTCGTTTTGATCTGCGCTAGTGCCTGGCAGCCTTCGTTGTATTCTGCTCGGGCCTCCGCTTGCTTCAGTGGAACAGGCATGAATGGGCCCCAACAGCGCCTGGACGCCTGGGCAGGCAGATCTGCACCGAGTCGCCTGGGAGCATGCGAGACGCCCGTAGCATGCGAGCAGCCGGCGAGCGCCCCTGCGCGCGCGGCGCCGCAGGTGAACAAGATGGACGACCCGTCCATCACGGGCCCGGACGGCGCGTGGTCGCAGGAGCGCTACAACGAGATCTGCACCGGCCTGACGCCCTTCCTGAAGGCCTGCGGCTACAACCCCAAGAAGGACATTGTGTTCCTGCCCATGTCGGGCCTGCTCGGGCACAACCTGCGCGACGCCGTGCCGCCCGGCGTCTGCCCCTGGTATAAGGCGCGCCGCGGGCTCCTCCCCGCTGCGCCGAGCTTTGCGCGTGGGCCGCCGCTGCCGGCCGCGCTGCACGATCAGCGCTGGCAGGGAAGCCTTAGAAGGCCAGCATGTCTGCCCTGCCCCAGCCGTGTTGCAGACGGAGGCGGCGGGCGCGGGCGGTCGCATGCCGATGCCGGAGGCCACCGTGTCGCTTGCGCAAGCATGCAAGAGCACGCGCTGCACGTGTAAGAGAGCGGCTCGCCTCGGCGCGCGGCGCGCGTGGCGGGCAGAGCGATCCCTGTTGCGCATGCGCTAGCGCGGGCGGAGCGCGCGCGCGTGCGGGTCCGTGGGGCAGGGCCCTAGTGGGAGGGTTATGATGCCGCCCAACGCGCGCGCAGGGCGGCACGCTGTTCAGCACGCTGGACGGCATCCAGCCGCTGGAGCGCGACCCGCTCGCGCCCTTCCGCATGTCGGTCATCGACAAGTACAAGGACATGGGCACCATCGTGATGGGCAAGTCGGAGGCCGGCATCGTGCGCAAGGGCGACCGCCTCTACGTCATGCCCAACAAGTGCGCGCAGCGCGCTCCGCTGGCCGCCCCGCGCCGCGCGCTCCCGCTGGCCGCCCCGCGCCAGCGGACCCGTGCCCGAGGAAATGATGTGTGACTGGCGTGCTGCTGATATGGTGTAGCGCCGCGCCTGGCGACAGGGAGGATCGCACAGCTGTCTTGCGAAGCACAGGAGAGGCAA
>JAABUO010001423.1_pt1 | contig 31542 bp, 22 predicted proteins | sample 5559291 | NCBI WGS metagenome assembly JAABUO01 (sample SAMN10711878, study PRJNA513372) | rock metagenome | isolation source: Antarctica rocks | place: Antarctica: Victoria Land, Finger Mt sud | reverse complement strand
CACCACCACTCTTCGCTGGGGGCCTCAAGATGTAGCTGCAATTCAACATTACGAATTTTGCTTGGATCCGAGTGACTCCCTCCCCTCGTTCATGCGTCAAAATTGGCCAGAATGCTGGGTTTGGGCTGCTGAGCTTGGATTTGTCGTATTTTGGCGGTACCGCTTTGGGCACTTGTGCCTGAATATCGCCCGCCTGTTGCTAACCGCTCGTTGGCTAGCCCACGCACGAAGTTACTTTCGGTGGCTGTGTCACTCGATCAATCCATTGGCAAGACGGAAGCATGTTTCCCACTCGGAAGAAGCCGAGATCTGTAAAGTCCCGGTCAGATGACGTCTTGGCGTACTTTGGCTATCGTACGCTCAAGGAGAACATATTTTCTATTCGCTGGGTTGGTTTACATACGGTTCCTCTCGGAGCAACACTGCCCATTGCTAGCTCAGTGGATACAATTTGAGGCATTTTAGGTTGTGCCGCCCTAACGGGGAGAACGGGCTGTGTTGCCAACTTGATGGAGATTGATAGTACGCGCCGAAACGTAACATCGCTTTCCAAACACGTTCTTGGTGCTTCGAACTCATGGAGTAAAAATCACGTCAATGCTTTGTCTACTTCCGCGTGTGTCTCCTGCCATGTTTCAAGGTTTTTCGTGGCCCACTCCACGTGACTCCGAGCAAAAGACACCATCATTTGTCGCAGGTCCCCTTCCTTCTCCAGCTGAAAGCGTTGGATGTCACGCTTCACAGCCTGGTTGGCATCTTCAACATCTTGCTTGGCAGCGGTTAGGGCACCTTCAAGCTACATGATTAGTCATACTCTTCCCGCTCTCACCTGTGAAATCGTTTCCCGTGTCTTCCCAATATTATTTCGTCTTGTGGTCTCAGGATCGACATCAATGATCCCGTGTATCGCATGATTGAGCTTGCCAAACATCTTGAACCCGCCAGGATTGCTTTTTTTCTGCACCGCACCTTCTTCGTGTGTAGGTGGAAAACGCTCCTCGGTTGCGGTTGGAGCTTCTACGGGTGGTCTCTGGACATTACCCTGAAGGTAGGTCTCAATACGTCGGGCCTCACTCTCGCTGCGCTCAAGACCATCCAGGCTTGTGCGATTCTTGGCAAGCTGATCGACAGTCATATCCATCTGCAAACTCTTTTGCTTGCGATATTTCAGCACTGTCCTTACCATTTGAGCGAGCTGCGAAGATTCTGCAACAGGTTCAGCGAATCCAGATGATAGACTTCCCACGAGCTCTTCCGTGGCGAGATATGTGGAATCCATAGCCTGACCGATTCTTTCTATAACAGCTGCTAAGCTCCCAGACTCAGAGAGCGAAAACGCATTGTATCTGGCACCGAGTTCAGAATGATCGGTCGCCATCTCTGCCAACCGTTTGATGATACGTCTGTTGATTTTCTCGAGACGATTTGCGATCGTCTCATATTCCTTCGCTTCGCTGTCTGCATCTCCGTAAACTTCCTCTTCTGGCTCGTGCAATTTGGATGAGGATGAAGGTATAGGGAGGTGTTGATGTTCGGGAGATGGCGAAGAAGGATTCAATGGAGGTGCCTTGAGAATGTTCTTTGGTAGAGTGCTCACCGGTGGAGAATTGAGTACTTCGCTCCAACTGGCAGCTGGATCGAGAAAACGCTGGAAAACAGAACTCTCCCTCACTTCTTTGATTTTGACACACCTGTTTAGAAAGACCGTCAACATTCGCTTTCGATGGTCGAGAATTTGCATGTCTTCTTTGGCTTTTGTCGGCGCCGCTGCGTAGTCTGCCATGGAATGTTTCTCGGGTATGCATGGTACCACCAATACTGGGAACAGCTTGACCAAGTTATTGCGCAGTGATTCGAATTCTGAGTAGCGCCTCTTGACATTGACGTCTCCCGTGCGGATGTTGTAGACGATGTATGATCCATTCCCCTCGTTCGACTTGCCAGCATCGATGATTTGTAAATGGACTGACGATGGATTTTCGAGAAGATAGTTTTCCACACGCGTATTGTACGTTTTCTTTTGCTGGAATGAGGAGGGTCTATTCGGCACTCCTTCCCCAGCATCCTCCGTACTGTCATCCTGGGGATACGGAGTCTGAGGCTCGGAATGGTTGGACTGGTCCTGGGTTCCTCCAGAACCAGCTGACGAGTTCGAAAACCTTCGTTCCGCAGCGAATGGATTGTTGTCTTCAAAGCCGCTCATGGTGGTGGACAACGTACGTCACGGGCGCAGTCTAGCGATGCGATGCACTTCCGTATTTCACACTTTTCCAAGATCAAATCTCTACCCTCCCAACTCGTTCTCGATACGATGTCTTACTTGGTACAGATTACATCGTTAGTTACAGTGGCTTGCTAGCTTTTTGGCGTTGTTCTAATAATAAGCTGCTGCTCCTCACTCAGCCACGTTGAATCCCGATCGATCACTGCACACCACCACCTCATCGCACCCTGCCCCAGCATGAGTAACAAGGACTACTATCGAGCCCCCCCAAACCCACCTCCGGGACAGCAACAGCAGGGTGGCTACGACCAGAGAGGCATGTTTGGTGGGGGTATGCAGCATCAGGGAGGGTACTATCCTCCGCAGCAGCCCCAAGGCGCGTACTACGGCGGCCCACAGCAAGGTGGATACCCGCAGCAAGGCTACCCACCCCAACAGCACTACTATCCTCAGCAGCAACAGCCGGTGTATGTCCAGCAGCCGCCGCAACGAAGCTCCGGAACTGAAGACCTATGCTGCGGATTGTGTGCCGCGGCTGCATGCTGCTGCTGCCTTGACGCCTTATTCTAGTGGCGAGCAGTTTGCGGGTGAGGCGTGCGTATGCTTGGAGATCTTTTGCATCAATTAGGCTTTGCAGGATGTTTTGTTAATATGATGTAGGTAATTTACGTGTGAGAACCTGCAAGGGATCAATCCTTGACTACTTTACACGTCGCCCGCTTGACTATAACTCGGCACGAACATCTCCAGCCATGCTTTTAGCAGCGTCTGAAGCTTTCCTAGCCACGGAAGCCAGGCTAGAAGATAGAGACTCTGCATTTTTGGCCGCGACAGGCATAGCACGAGACACACTCGACGCGGCACTTGCAGTTGCACTCGCCACTTTCTCCTCCACAACTGCCGCACTTGCCTTCATCACAGATGTGGCTTTTTCAATATTGCCTCGTTCTCTGCCGAATACTGCCTCTCTAGCTCTTTGTGAAACCCGCTCTGCCATTGCAGGCTCCGTTCCCATGATCCGTTCACTGGCGGTTGAAGCAAGACTTGAAGCAGAAGATATGGCTTGCTCTGCAATATTTGGTTCGCTGCCATACACAGCTTCCGAGACCCTGCTTGACATCCGCTCAGCCATAGGAGGCTCCTCTCCGATGATTACGCTGCTTGCTTTATCGCTAACTATTGAAGCCATCGAGGACACTGTAGATGCAGCTGCAGGGGCTTGAGACCCCAAATAATCTGCTTGTTCATGGACCTGAGACACGGCATCTTGTGCATGAGAAAAGACTTTTGATGCAGCAGAAGATGCAGTAGCTGCCAGCTTTTCTGAAAAACTGGTCTCGGTTCCGTATAGAACTTTAGAGGCTCCGGCAACCCCTGCGCTTGCCATACTACTGGCTTTTCCCTGCAGATTGGGTTCGCTCCTGTGGATTACTGAAGACGCGGACTCAGCAACTCCCTGCGCCATGCTCTGAGCTGACATAGATGCTTTGGATAACATTGGCTTCTCTGTTCCATACACTGCGTCATGTAATGCGGATGTTGCTCGATCTGCGAGTCCAGGCTCTTCCCCGACAATTCGTCCACTAGCAGCACTATACACGCTTGTTGCGCTTCCCGACACCACAGCTGCAATAGATGAAGTATACGAGCCCGCTTCGTTGAGAACACTTCCAGCAGCTGCGGTAGCTTGAGTAAAGCCTTCTTGTGCTCCAGTCCCGATGGTCGATAACCCCTCTTTGTACGCAGAACTTGCAGCAACAGAAAGTCGGGATAGTAAGCTTTTGGCGGCTGGCTGGGATGGTTCAGTAGTCAACCCGGCTGCTGTCTTGATCCCATCCAAAATTTTGAGGAAAGCGGCGGGCATGTACGCATCGCCAAAGTCTACCGAGTCGTCATGCATTTCAATCTTCCTTTTGCCGACCTTTCGAAGAGAAGCCAGCCTGTCCGCGCCGGAAGATGCTACTTGTGCTGCTTGAGTATCCACTTCTTCGACGCGTTGTACAAACTCCGCGATTGAGGACTTTCCGATGTTTTGAAGTGGCATGTTCTCTTTTAGCTCTTTCGTGTACGTTTCAAGACGAGACACTGGAGAATTTCTGCCTTGGACAATGGCGTCTCCCCACTTTTTCGAGAGCTCCCGTGTTGCGCTAATTTTTATGTCATCCAAGTTATCGAGTGACGATTTTTGCAACGCCCGAACGTGATCCATAGTATCGTTTCGGACATTTTCCATATATTTGCGGATTTCAAATGCCTTATCACGTATATTTGCACCTGAAATTCTCACAACGCTTAAGAAGTCTTCAACGGAAGGGGTATCTGTTCGAGCTAAGTGGATTGCATTTGTCTCACCATGGTGAACCTCAAATTCAATGACATTCCGTAGCTCTTGTAATAGTCCTGAAGCCACGGAGCTGAATTGATATTTTGATCTTAGAACATATTCTGTGATTTCATGATCGAGGGTTTCTGCCGCAGCGCCACTTGACTTTCGTAGCGTCTTCCGCCAGACCTTGAGATCTGCCTCTAGTTCAGAAGAGGAAGCACTTTGTTCGGCTTTCGCAACTACCTTTGATTGTGAAGCCATGTTTGGCGCTGCACACATTGACGTAAGCATAGAAGAGACGGACGACGAGATTGAGGAGCTGATGGTCTTTGTAGAAGACTTTGCGTCCTTTATGGCGTGGTCCACCTGCTTGTGGCGCTTATAATCCGAGAGTCGGTCATTAATTTTGTTAATCTGAGGCGCAATATGCTTTCCCCAAACTACCTGCAACCGTGGGAGAATCACATTAGTCAGAATCTCCAGTATTTTTCTGCCAAGAAGCTTGAGTTGTGGAAAGATAAATGTGTCCCGAAACGTGCGCAGTCGAAGATCCAGAGCAGCAAATTTAGGCCCTATCTTTTGAGACATCGGAACGATAGCTTGGTTGTAAACTTTCGTGGCACTCTTCTGGGACCCTACAACCAACGGCTTGTAGTCTCTTTGATACTTCTTTTGCCAACCTGAGACGGTAGGGCCAAGCGACGTGTTGTAAGATAGGACGATGCTGTTGCGTATTTTGCGGATCTGAGGGCTAATGAACCTCTCGTAATGAGAGACGGCCGATCGCTGCGCTGATCTAACGCTTGGGCGGCCGTACTTTCTATACGTTTTTTGAACATACTGTATAGTATGTTTCCCATTGTTCTCGTAGAATTGCGCCGTCTTGTCGACGTATGGATGCACGTATGGTTGCGATTTCAAGTAGAGATCGTGTTTTATTCCGTCATACCTCTGGCACATACCTGGGGCATTGCGGTCGAGACGAGCGTCAGGCTGGCAAACAAAGAGTATGGAATACAGGACGTAGACTGCTACTATTCTAGAATGTTAGCCTCCTTATCACATGTATATCACCTTGAGGACCAGGAGAACAAGAAATTGATGAACACATCTGGCTGACGACGCCTATGAAAGGCCCGTTTATTGTTTTCAGTCCTGAAATTGGACAATGGCAATTCATTGGAGCCCTTGTCATGCTGCTTCGGCATCATCACCGAGGGAGGGGAACAGGAGGTCGCCACCAAGCGCAAGCAAACAAAAGCAAATAGACAAACATAATGTACAGGCTAACAACCTAGCTCCTTTCTTCCCCTATTATCTTTCCTCCATGTATATTTGCGATCATGCATGGGCCATTTTCAACGCCGAGATAGTGCTGATCGTGTGTGTGTTGTGTGTGTGTGTGATTTCTGGCCAAAACATCCACCGCCATGGACGCTGCGGCGGAACACAAGATAGCAGAGGCTGCGGAGCACGGAGTCGACCTCATGAACGAAGAGGTTGAGCCTGCAGAGGAGGATTTTTGCAGGATTTGTAGGGCAGAGTCGACGTTGGACCAACCGCTGTTTCACCCCTGCAAGTGTTCTGGAAGCGTGGCGTTCGTGCATCAAGAGTGTCTAAAGGAATGGCTGCGGCACTCGCAGAAGAAACACTGCGAGCTGTGCAAGACCCACTTTCGCTTCACAAAGCTCTACGATCCCAACATGCCGTCCTCAATACCTATCTTTGTCATCGTCACTAGATTCAGCCAGCAGATTGTTTCAAGCATAATAATGTGGATGAGAGCAATGCTAGTTGGTTTTGTATGGCTTGGTGCTCTCCCGCTCACAGTCAAAATTCTGTGGCAATTCTTCTTCAACCTTGCAGATACAATACTCTTGGCCAATCCAGTTTTATCTACTTCAAAAGAGAACGCTACATCAAGCTCACTTGCTTCGCTTACAAGCTCCCCCAAAGCAAACATGCTTTTAGTATTTACCTTTCACGGACAAATATTGGCAGCCATTGTTTCAGTGTGTTTTATTGCAGCTTTTCTAGTACGTGAATGGGTGGTGCAGAATGCAATGAATATGTTTTTAGATCAAAATCCAGAGCCTGCTCGTCAAATCGAAGCTTTACAACAGGGCATAGATGTGCAAGAAGACGCGAACCAGGCTCGAGATGTTCCTAATGCCATACCAGTCCCTGTGGAGCAAGAAGTGATAGAACTGAATGGTCTTGCGATTGAGACTGTGCAACTTGAGCCAGACGACCGGAATCGGGATATGCATGCAGATGGTCCATCAGAAGAGGATGCACTTGATCGGAGGAAAAATGCGATCAAGCAAAAGTTTCTTGATCGATTGAAGCAAGCACGAGGAGAACGAGGGTCTGCTTCGGCCCAAGCCAATGGAGGATCAATTGCTGATGCCCTTGCGCCTGAAGTCGTTCTCCACGAAGCACAGGAATCTCAAAACCTGGAAACTCTTTCTGCCGATTTAAATTTAGAGACGCCTGAAACATTAACACCACAGCAATACATGGACGCTATGGAAGACATGGAAGATGGCGTACCCGACGAGCTGGGCGGAGGCACAGGCGAAGGGACAGAGAACTTGAACCAAGCCGAGCCTGCTCATGAGCAACGTATGAATCAGCCACGAAGACGTAATATATGGAACTTGTTTCGAGCCCAAGAGCATCCTGCCGAAGAGCTGCATGTTGGGGCAGCTCCAGCTGAGGGTCAAAATGATGGACACGAGGCGCATCATGATGAGATGGAAGTAATGGAAGCTATACACGATGATGGTATGGACGATGCGGAAGGGATCATGGAGTTGATTGGCATGCGTGGACCTATTTTTGCTCTCTTCTCAAACGTCTTCTTTACGTGTGTCCTTTTTGGCGCGGCTATGTGCGCTGGTATCTTCATTCCGTACTTCTCGGGGAAGACTTTGATCATCATGATGCACGAACCCTACTTTTACCTGGTCTTCATACCTCTCAAATGTTTCAGATTTGCGTCAGAGTTCATGGTGGATTTGTTTACTATTATAAGTGGCTTTCTATTCTGTTTAGCTATCTGGGCCCTAAATGCGATTTTGAGCGTGGCGTCCATGCCACATAGTCGCATGGTTGACGGAGTGCATGAAGCAATGGGTCGATTTACATGGCATAGTTGGGAACGATTGTGTCAACAGATTAGCGTTCTGCAGTCCTTAGCAATAGGACACTCCATGTCATGGCCTCAGCGGTCTTCTCCATCCTTTTTACTCCACATAACGGCACAAAACTGGAGCCTTCCAATCTTCATGAATTCACGCGAGCGGCTACTCTGCGTCGCAATTGGCTATCTGTTTATAACGCTTTGTGGCACCCTCATATTGCGTCAGACCGTTCGTTGGACGCGTGAGCCTTGGCAGAATGGTGCACGAAGGGCTTTAGGAGATACATTGCGTCAGACTGGTGCTGTTGCCAAGATTATTTTTGTCATTGGAATCGAACTTGCCATTTTTCCAACTTTTTGCGGGATTCTATTGGACTTGTCTACGCTACCGTTATTCGAAGGTGCAACAGTTGATTCGCGTTTGAAGTTCTATACTGTCTTCCCTATCATCTCTGGTTTCCTTCACTGGTTTGTGGGAACGTGCTATATGTTTCATTTTGCAATGTTTGTTTCCATGTGCAGAGAAATAGTACGGCCAGGCACGCTGTGTAAGGTAGAATGATGATGAAGCTAACGGCAGATTTTATTCGGGATCCAAATGACCCAGAATTTCATCCGATGAAGGATATTCTCGACAAAACTGTCTTTTCACAACTGCGCAAAATTGCATACAGTGCCTTCATCTACAGCTTTTTGGTTTTGGTGTGTCTTGGAGGTGTGATCCACCTCCTTGATTTCCAAACACAAGTCTTTCCAATCAAATGGACTTCAAAGGAGCCTGTGCTTGAGCTGCCAGTTGACTTGCTGCTGTATCATGTCTGTATGCCGTTGGCTCTTCAATTCTTCAAACCCTCGACTGTCTACCGGGCTATGTGGGGACGATATCTAAGGGGATCTGCCATGTCTCTACGACTGAGTTCGTTCTTATTCAATGAGCGGGTGCCCGAGCAGGAGGGTACTCACCGGCGATTGACGTGGGGGGCATTCTTCACCTGCCGAGAAGGTGATATTTCTCAACCCCGTGACGCCATAGATATCCAAGGGGATGAGAAGGAAGACGTGCTTTTCGTGAATGATGGACAATTCCTGCGAGTACCTGCACGGGATAGCATCAGGGTGAAGCCGGGCAAGAGTCTTTTCATTCCGGTCACTGAGCTGGACGAGCGCTTGGATGATGAAGAAGAAGACCCAGACTACTCACCCGACGACTTTGCTGTGGTGTATAGTCCACCCTATCGACGGACGCGACTGTTTATATATCTGGCTGGGATTTGGGCTTTTGCTGCATGGGGTGGAGTTGTGGTTACAATATTCCCTTTGGTGTTTGGACGGTACTTTTTTTCAGTCTTTTGGCCGGGTGATGCCCGTCTGCATGATGTCTACGCCCTCTCTTTCGGAGTGTATGTGTTGGGCGGGACTGTATTTTTTGCTCGCCAGACCATCCTACAGTGGGAGAAGCTGACTACCCTTTCCTCCTCGGCATGCAAGACTCTTTCCTCGGTGGAGGGAAGACGAGGAGCGATGCTCAAGCTCCTCAAGAAGAGTCTAGCTCTTGTCTACGTATACGGATTTGGCATCCTCGTCATCCCCGGGCTCTTTGCCTTGCTGATGGAGGCGTACATCATCATTCCCATACATACCTACTTTGCCACGGACCAGCAACTGATTGTGCATTTCATCCAGGACTGGACCCTTGGTGTCCTCTATATGAAGCTGATGGCACGGTTGCTGCTATGGAATAATGATGAGCCGTGGGGTGTGGCCATGCAGCAGATGATGAGGGATGGATACATGACTCCGAATGTGCGTGTTGCCACGCGCTCCTTCATCCTGCCAATTGCCGGCAGCATGATTCTTGCCGCGCTGCTCCCGCTGACGATGGCATTCACTGTTGGCAAACTTTTCCGTACGTCTTTATGCTTGCAAGCTAACCAAGTGCATGGACTTCCCCCGGACGCGCAGACCAAGATGTACAGGTATTCCTACCCGCTGACCATTCTGCTGGCGCTCAATGTGTTTGCCTTGTGTATGATGTGGCGCATCTCGAAGCGATGGGTGCAGCGCGTCCGTGACGACGTCTACCTGGTGGGCGAGCAGCTGCATAACTTTGGGGACGAGGCTCCGGCCCTTTTGTATGATTAGAATATTCCGAGTGCTCCTACCCCACACGAACTTGATCAATGGTAAGCACGCAACGGACCACTAATCCAGGCGGGCCAATCAGCCAAGAAGCAAGCAGCCTACAATCGCCAAGTGCTCAAGCGCCTGCACTTGACCAGCCTGGGCGTGCACACCTCCTACCTGCTCCTCCGCTTCGTCCTTCGCTTCCGCAGCACGACAGGAGGCACATTCACGCGCTACGTTCTCTTTGGCGGGGCTGCCTTGCTGGTGGAGTACCAACTCGAGCGCCTGGGACGGCCGCGCACGGATGCTCGCGGCGTGGTGGTGCGCGAGGGCGAGGACTTGAATCAGCCGGGGGTGGTGGAGTACTTGTTTGATCTCATCTACGTAACTTGGGGCGTGCTTGTCTTGGCTTCCCTCACGGAGTACGCATGGTGGTTGTACCTTGTGGTGCGAGTTTCATGGAAGGCGCTAATGTAGATTCCAGGGTATGCTGGGTTCAAGGCGTACAGTATGTACAGTGGCATGCAGCAGGGCAGTGTGGCGCCGGCTGAGACGCCGGGATCGAAGCGGCAGACCAAGTTGCAGACGCGGGCGAATCGGGGCGACCCTCGCGTCAAGAGGGTCTAGATGGAGAAGGGAAGTGAACGGTGTATCTAGTATGTACATTAGTAGCCTGCAGCTACACCCCCCTTTCGTGGATCACTGATGGCGTAAATCGTGTCGTCGACGCGGTGTATGGCCTGCATGACACTGCCCCCCGAGAAGTAGGTCACATTGTGTCCAAAGCCAGCCAGCTGCCGCGCAATCTTCTCGTCAAAGTGCGCTTCGAGCAGGACCTGCTGCGGGATGAGCTGGTGGTGCATGCGCGGCATCTCGACGGCCGACTTGAGATCCGTGTGGTAGCGCAGGAGCCGCACGATGGCTTCAAAGACGGTGGTCACAATCAGCGACCCACCGGCCGCCCCAATGACCAGCTCGGGGAGTCCGTTGCGGACGACGATGGTGGGCGCGGTGGAGGAGAGCGGCCGCTTGCGTGGATGGATGAGATTGTAGACCGAGGGCCGCAGCTCGTAGGCATTCGACACGTTGGGGATGGAGAAGTCGTCCATTTGCGAGTTGAGGACGATGCCGGTCTGCGGGTCGTGCACCTGCGCGCCAAAGTACAGGTTGACGGTGGAGGTTACGGCCACGGCCATCCCATCCACGTCGAGGGCGGAGAGATGGGTGGTGCCGGCCGGCTCGGTGCTCTGGTAGACGGGCCGGTAGTGCCGCCAATCAAAGGTGTGCGTGTCTGAGATATTGAGACGCACCTCGGCCGCCCATTCCTTCCCCGTGATTTCCTCCACGCGGGCCGCATTGTTGAGCAGCGGGTCCACGTCGCCGAGTTCTGTCCGCCCGGCCGAGAGCCACTTCATGGCCTCCACCATGCGATGCGCCGACAGAGCATCCTCCCGCAACTCGAATCCCTCGATGATGTTGAGCCCCTCCATGAGCACAGGCCCTGAGCAGGGTTTGGGGCAGGTGAGGACCTGCAGCCCGTCAAACGACCCATTCAAGGGCGTCGTGTGCACGGTGCGGTAGTTTGCAAAGTCGGTGGTGGAGAGGACGCCGCCGCAGCTGTTGGCATGCTCCACCAGCGACGCGGCAATGGATCCATTGTAGAAGACGTGCGGGCCCTGCTCGGCTACCAGGCGCTGCGACGCCGCGTACGCCTTGCGCACCAGACGGTCGCCCTGCCGCAGCATCCTGCCGTCTGCACCCAGCATGAAGGACCAGGAGGGGTCCGTGGTGAAGCGCGCCTCCGCACTCTGCATGGCCTGGGCCAGTCGCGGGGAGATGGCGAATCCCTCCTCATTCAGTGCAATGGCGGGCGCAAACAGGTCGGCCCACGGGAGCCGGCCATAGAGCTGATGGGCCGTCCATAGACCGTGCACCTCCCCGGGGACCGCCACCGCCAGACCGCCTACGCGCGCAGCCAGCGGATCATGGTCAAACATGTGCGTGTCCGCCCGGGCCGGCGCCATCTCGCGAAAGTTGAAGGCAGAGGCAGTGCCGTTGGGAGCGCGCACGACCATGAACCCGCCGCCGCCCAGCCCCGAGGACTGCAGGTTGACGCTGCCGACGCAGAGGAGGGCCGCGATGGCAGCGTCCATGGCGTTCCCCCCCTTCCTCAGCACGTCCACGCCGATCTGCGAGCAGGTGCCCGAGTCGGCGGCCACGGCACCGTGCGCGACAGTCACCAGCACGCCGTGCGCACCCGTCTCCTCCTGCACCGTCTTCCATGCAAACCACGCGAGCAGCAGCAGGGCCAGCGCGATCCACCCCGCCAGCCCGCGCCCCCATCTTCGCTGTCGAGCTGTGACTGGCTCGCCCGGCAGCAGCTGCTCGTCCTGCTGGCCCCTCTCCACGTCCGCGTCCGCCTCGTTGTCGCTCATTCGTGAGGAGATGGGATGACGGAGCAATTGCAGCAGGAACTCGACACGCTGCGAGAGGTGTCGCGCGAGATCGAGCTGGAGCTGGAGCTGGAGTGCGCGCGGCGAGGCTCGTCCTTGCAGGCGTTGCAGGCGCGCTACGACGAGGTGCAGCAGCAGCTGGCCAGGGAGAGGCGTCGATGGGGCGAGGAGAGGGAGGCCATGCAGAGGCAGATGGAAGGGCTAGTGGAGGAGGGGGGACGGCAGAGGGCGCGTAGTGCAGCATTGGAGGTGAGGGAGGACGAGTGGGAGCAGGCGGCGCGCATTGCAGCCGCCACCATTCAGGATCTAGAGGAGAAGTGGCATGCCGCCTTGGAGCAGGCTGCCATGGGCCCGGAGCCTGAGCCTGTGTCCGCGCCTGTGCCCAGGGAGCAGCCCGCCAGCAAGGAGGCCCTGCTCACACGCATCCACCGTCTGGAGGCCCGCTTGCGTCCATCGCCCGTCGTCGGGGTCACAGGTACTTCCGGGCGGACTGACGCACGCGCTGGTCAAAGAGAGGCGAGGTGATGGGGCTGCTGGGGGTGTGGAAGGGGTTCATGGCGCACTTGACGTAGAGGTGGTGCAGGTCGGTGAAGAAGTGGCGGATGGGCTCCTCCATGCTGCGCGGGCCCTGCGGTGCCTGCTCGTGGACGAGGAGGAAGCAGGTGCCGCTGGGGAGGAGGAAGGCGGAGACCAGCAGGTGGTAGAAGTGGTCCACCTGCCTGAGGTACAGGGCCGGGGTTGTGAACTGCAGGCACTCCACCATGTCCAGGGCTGCGTGGGCCACAAACTCGCTCATGTGCTGCACGCCGCTGCTCCATCGGCAGATCCCGTCGCCGCCGCCTTTGCTGGACCCGAAGGCGCAGGTGTAGATGGGCTGGTCCTTGGTGACGATGAACAGTCCGAAGCTCATCCGTTGCATGGAATCCGTTCGAATTCAGTCACGTGTTCTTGTTCTGTCACGTGTTTATAGTCACGTTTTTGTTCCTGTTCTCGCAAGATGGACGTGCAGAGCGGCGACGTGGACACCTTCCTCTCGCCCCAGCTGGTGGACCCGGCCAGGCTGCATCCGCTGGCCGACCTGGGCCAGGGGCTGGACTACCTGGTGCTGGAAGACGAGAGCCTCAACGCCCTGCCCGGTGCGCAGACAGCACTGCCGTCACGGGGCTGGAGCGATGACTTGTGCTACGGGACCGGGGTGACCTACCTCACCGCCCTCGGATTCGGGGGTGCATGGGGTGCAGCAGAGGGACTGCGCAGGCAGCCGCTGGGCCGAAGCTCCTTCAAGCTGGCCCTCAACGCCACCCTCAACAGCATCACCCGCCGCGGGCCCTTCCTCGGCAACTCGGCCGGCGTGCTGGCCATGACCTACAACGGCGCCAACTCCTTCATCGGACACATGCGCGGCAAGCACGAGCTGGCCAACGGCGTCGTGGCGGGCGGTGTGGCCGGTGCGCTGTGGAAGAGCACGCGGGGCTTGCGACCCATGGCCACGGCCGGTGCCATCACGGCGACGACGGCTGCCTTGTGGGGCCTGGGCAAGACATGGGTCATGTAGATCCCACCGGAAACTGGATCATGTAGATATTCAACCATCTCTACTTTTGCACTCGCTGTCGCCGTCGCTGCTGCCGCTCGCGCTCCTTCTCCAGGGCCTTGCGCTGCTCCTCGGCCGGCAGCTTGGCCACGTGTCCCTTCTGCTCCTTGCGCTGCGCAGCCTTCTTCTTCTCCAGCTCCGCGCGCTTCTCCTCCTCGTCCAGTCTGCGCACCCGCCGCTCCTCCTCCTCCCGCGTCGTCTGCAGTCTCCGCAGCACCTCCTGCCGGAAGTGGCCCTTGCGCACCAAGGCATCCGCCAGCGCAATCGCCGCCCGCACCAGCGCCACGTCGTCCCTGCCCATGGCCGCATAGACCGTGATGCGCTTCTGCCGCCGCCACTCCTCCAGCTTGGAGGGCGCCATGGCGGGCAGGTCGCTGGCCAGGAGGTAGTACAGCCCCCGCTGGTCCTGCAGCCCCGGCAGGTCCGGCAGCAGCGCCTGCGTGATCTCGCTGCTCTCGCTCATGACGGCCATCCAGGGGGGGAGGGCGGCGTGGTCGGCGGTGCGGGTGAGCGAGAGGTCGTAGCGCTGCTTGCGCCACTGCTGCATGCTGCTCTTGTGCACGAGGGCAAAGACGCATCCGTCATAGTGCGTGCGCTCGCCGTCGGCCCCGTCGGCCGTGGTGAGCGTGAGGGTGAAGCGGTCCCCGACGTCCTTCTGGTCAAAGAGGAAGCCCGTGACGGCGTCCATCAGCCAGACGGTGGGCAGGTGGCGCGGGGCCAGCATCAGCTTCAGGTCGGCCGAGCGGATCCCGACGCGCCCGCTGGCATACCCTGCAAACTCGTCCTTCCCCCGGGCATCCAGACCGGTCGGCGAGGAGGCGTCCGGGATGCCGACGCTGAAGAACTCCTTCTCCAGCAGCGGGCGCACCTGCTCCCACCAAGCCAATGCCTTGCCCTTGTTGACCCTCGTGCCCACGTAGTTGCACAGCAGGGCGAGGAGGATGGTGCCGGCGACGACGGATTCGAGCAGGTGGCTCGTCAGGTCATGGAGGTCAAACATGGGGGAGGGAGAAGGACGAAATACTTCACTTCACATTACATCACTTCTTGCCCCGAGCAAGGCGGGTGAGGCCGTAGAGGGCGCCGGTCAGGCCGACGGTGAAGAGGGCGTAGTAGGGGTAGACCATCCACCGGCTCCTGCTGGTGCGCATCCAGGTGGGCAGCCCATTGTCTGCCTGGAAGAGCCGCTGGTACTCGGGCACGCGATTCCTGGGTCAGTTTGCTCTCCTCCTCGCTTACGCCATCTTTGTCTTTGTCCTTGTCGTGGTGGCCTCCTTCTCCTGTCTGTCGTCCTGTGTCCTGTCGGTCTCTGTCGCCTGTCTCCCGACTGATTCTATGCTGCCTCCTGACCCTGCCGCTGCACTGCCCTGCCGCTGCCCTGCCTCTACCCTGCGCTACCCTGCCTGTCCTGGTTTCTCCTGACCACCACATATCAATCTGACCTGATTTGACAAGATGTCCTTTCGCTTCTCCTGGGACGAGTTCACGCCAGCCTTCCACGCCCATGCTCGCAGCCTGCTGGAGGCAGCGTTGAACAAAGGGAGCAAGCCCCCCGTGCTGACAGACGCCATCCGGGTCCGCAGCCTGGACATGGGCAGCACGCCCCCCGGCCTGGAGATTGTCGAGATCGGCGACCTGTCCAGCGACAGACTGCGCGCCATGCTCAAGTTGACGTACGCAGGGGATGCTAGCGTGGTGCTGCAGACCAAAGTGCAGGCCAACCCCCTCGACACCTACCTCCAGACGCTGCCCGCCTTTGCGCGCCCCGCCATGCAGTGCGCCGCCTCGCCCCTCACCATCCCCCTCACCGTCCGCCTCTCGCACATCCGCCTCTCCGGCATCGTCGTCCTGGTCGCCTCGCAGACCAAGGGCTGCACCGTCTTCTTCCGCAACGACCCCCTCGACTCCATCCGCGTCTCGTCCACCTTTGACGGCATTCCAGGCATGGCGCGCTACCTGCAGCAGGAGATCGAGGCGCAGCTGCGGAGTCTCTTTCGCGAGGACCTGCCCGCCATCCTGCACAAGCTCTCTCTTGCCTGGCAGCAGGGCGGAGACGCAGACGGCAAGCAGGTCGTTGGGAAGGACGAGCAACGGCCGCCCCGCCACCACCCCGACTTTGACGATCTACGGGCCCCGGACGGGCTGTGGGAGCTGGCGCGGCGCTTTGACACGCTGGCCGAGGTGGAGCCGCTGTCGGGCATTGTCACGCGCGCTGCTGCCTCCCAGCCGCTGCCTGCCCGCGAGCGAGTCAAGACGCGGCGGCGGCGCTTCATTGATCTACGCAGGGAGAAGAAGGAGGGTGAGGACATAGCGTGGACCCCATGTAAATAAAGCAAGCATGACATGAATAATGAATGAGAAGAAAGGCGTCATCGGCATCATCGGGATGGGCGACATGGGCCGCATGTACGCGCGTAGACTGGCGGAGGACGGGTACATGATCCACTGCTGCGACCTGCCCGAGCGCACGGCCAGTCTGCGCGGCGAGTTTGGCCGCGTGCAGACCATCCGCGTGCTGGACAACGGGCACCTGGTGTCACGCTCCAGCGACTACATCATCTACTCGGTGGAAGCAGCCGCCATGGACGCCGTCGTCGCGCTCTACGGGCCCAGCACGCGGATCGGCGCCATTGTGGGCGGACAGACCTCGTGCAAGGCGCCCGAGATGGCCGCCTTCGAGGCGCACCTCCCGCCCGACGTCGAGATCGTCTCCTGCCACTCCCTGCACGGCCCCAACGTCGACCCCCGCGGACAGCCGCTGGTCATTGTCCCGCACCGCGCGTGCGAGGAGAGCATTGTCAGCGTCGAATGCATGCTGGCCTGCTTCCACTCCCAAACCGTCCGTCTCTCCGCCGCCGCGCACGACCGCATCACCGCCGACACACAGGCCGTCACCCACGCCGCCTTCCTTAGCATGGGCGTGGCATGGCACGCCAACGACCAGTACCCATATCAAGTGGCGCGCTACACGGGCGGCATCGAGAATGTGAAGTCGAACCTGGCGCTGCGCATCTTTGCCAACAAGCCGCACGTCTACGCCGGCCTGGCCATCTTCAACCCGGCCGCGCGCGTGCAGATCGCACAGTACGCACAATCCGTCACAGAGCTCTTCAAGCTCATGCTGGCGCGCAGCGAGCAGGCGTTCACTGCCCGTGTGCGCGCGGCGGGCACGTACGTGTTTGGCGAGCGCAAGCGCCAGCTCCTTCTCCGCGACGACGTCCTGGACCGCTTCTCCCTCTCCAATGTGCCCCGCGAGGCGCGTCGGCCCAACTCGCATCTGAGCCTGCTGGCCATGGTGGACTGCTGGCACCGCCTGCACATCTCGCCCTACGACCACATGATCTGCTCCACACCGCTCTTTCGCATCTGGCTGGGGGTCGGCGAGTACTTGTTTGCCGACCCGCTGCTGCTCACGGAATCCATCCACACGGCCATTCACGACGAGACATTTCGCTCGGATGATTTGGAGTTTACGTTTGCGGCGCGCGGATGGAGCGAGTGCGTGCAGAGTGGCGACGTGGCCGCCTTTGAACGCCGGTTCGCGGGCCCGCGGGCCTACTTTGCCCCGCGCTTCCCGGAGGCCATTGCGCTGGGGAATGATATGATTCGCACCATCTTTGATCGACTCCACTCGGACTAGGTGAAGACATGGATCGGATGAGATGGAGTGAACTACAATCATGAACCCTCTCACTGCGTATATGCACAAGGACTACTGCAAACTACACCCGCTGGTCGAGAACCAGGACTGCCCCTCCACCTTCTCAATCCACTCCAACACCAACTTATACCGGTCGCGCACCGTGGTGGTGCTGAGCATGCGGTACTTCTCCTCATCCGCAATCGGCACAATGCTCGCCAGCCAGTACGCAAACACGGCTGGGTCTTCAGGCGCTTCGCCATAAGTATGCTGCAGCCGCTGCAGGAGCCATTGGGGGCTGGACGTGGTCATTTGCCTAGCAAACTCTTTGCATCGCTCAATCAGCTGCGCTGTCGTCATCTTGTCATTTTCCTGCTGCGGGTGCAGCACCTCTTGGGCTTCCATCTCCTCCTCCACTTCGATCGGATCGTCGTCAATGCGAATCGTCTTGCCTACCGTATACCCATCCCGTTGACCCCACTCCACCACCTTGAACCTGAAACTCCCAGTTGTCTCCACAAGACTGCGTCCGTCCGGGAGCAACTCCAAATTTCGAATCTCCAGCATGGTCCCCGTCTCCATGAACGGCGTCTCGCCCAGGTCTTGCTGCACGCGGTGCGCATTGGGCAGGACCATCCCGAACCTCCTCGTCCCGCTCTCCATGGCCCGTCGCATCATCAGGCGGTACTTTGGCTCAAAGATATGCAAAAAGGTGGGCATGCGCGGGTACGAGAGGCAGCACACAAAGATCGGCGTGTCCAGACCATTGTTTTGCAGTCCCTTTTCGTCTTCCTGCTCGAGCGCAAACTGTCGCACCTGCACCGCCTCAGGATCCAAGGCATCCTGTAATGCTCGGATAGTGCTGTTACAAGGCTGGCCCGGGATGTAGGAGGGAGACGGAAGGGCGTGGCGGCACATGGGACATGCAGTGGAGTGGTCCAGCACGCGAGCAAGACATCGTCGGCAAAAGGTGTGGCCGCAGCCGGTAGTGACTGCGTCGTGGAGGTAGGCATAGCACACCAGACACTCAAACTCACACGTCAGCATATCCGCCATCGACCTGGCAAATGCGCGATCCCACGTCGGGTCGCAGTGCACCACCTCTTGCTCGCCAAATGCAAGGCTCCCCTCCGCTGCCGTCTGATACAGCACTTTCAGTCTACTCTCTCCCGTCTCAAGTTGCAGACACCAGTTGACGACATTCGAGAGCATCACATCCACAGCTGTCTGCTCCAAAATATGCTCCGCGGAACACTCCTCAAACGGACAGGTGAATGTATTCTTCTCCTCGCATCCGAGGTAGGACGTATGCGTCTGGGTGTGCGAAAGCGGTAAGCAGGCTCTGCAGATGCTGCGGCCACATGCGAGGGATACCGGTTGGCGATAGGGCAGTGTGCACTTCTGGCACTGCAGCAGACGCACCAACTGCAGAGCGTCGTCGTACCCATCCAGCGCAGGAACTTCCACTAGGCCCTTCGACAGGAACTCTTTCTCTACACTCATGATCGTTGGTCACTTTACCCGCACTCTGTTCTCAGCTTGTCATTTCTCATAAAGAAGATGATTGTGATTGTCATCGATTTGCGATGGATAAGATTAGATAAGGTTTCACTTCAATATGTATGTCCACCTCAATATGTACAAATAGCAGAGCTTACGGATTTACATGTGTAAGAGAGGGATCGAACAGGTCGAGGATGAAACGCCGCACAGGCTGTCGGTAGCGATAGGACTCGAGTATCAGCATGGCCTGGCTGTGCAGCTTGACGTTTGTGAAATGCTCTTCTTCCATAGATTTTAGACTGGCAAGCGTCTTGGACGCTTCGTTTGCCAGGATGTGATTGCTCAGATTCGAAATTGCAGTCAGGATTTGCTCGTCCACGGGGTCAGTGGTATCGTGCACCAGTTCAGGAACTTCCGGCTCATCATACTCCCACGAGTCCATGCTTAGGAATTCTCCAAGTTTGGCGGGAAGGCAGATCCCTATCGTCTCTCCAAACATGCCCATCGTCGACTGCCATCCAAACGAGTCCAAAATCTCCTGGCCTTGAATCGTCGTGCTCACAAGACCCAACACGAATAATGCTGTTCCACGCAGCGAATTCACAGGAGATTTGTTGGCCATGAAAATGATGCGTTCAACCACATTATGCATCTCGAGAAAGATGACACCCCCTTCACTAGCTGCAACATTACCAATGGCCCAGAGGCAGCTCTTTAATTTGAGGATGGTTTCAGGATTTGACGTCTCCGTGCAATGCAACTCGGTAAATCGTGCAAAATCCTGAAAATGTCCTTTTCGAGATAATATACGGCACCCCTCTGTCGTCTTGGCAAGCTCGCCATAGAAGTGAGGGAGAACACAGCATCCTCGCCCTCCTCGGTCACTGTCGCCAACGTAGGCCATGGCAAGCGCTGCCTCTAAGTCGTACACGTACGTCTCTATCTTACCATGGAACCAGTCGTCCATTTCCTGCTCCACATACTCCAGCTCCGTCAAGTAATGATATCCTACCGAAGTCGATAGAAACCGAAGAAGTAAAGGGCCCCCTACTTCACCCAAATGATCAAGGGTAGGCCTGCAGGAAACGAGAAACTCTAGATGTTTTGAAGAGGAGCAAATTTCGTCCAAAAGCTGCACGGCAACCCCGCACACTTCGATGTTTGGGTCGTAGAGTTGGGCAACGAGAAGGCGGATGGCCCATTCGGAGTTATCGCCGTGGTCATTGTCACCTCCACTCTCGCCAATCATGGTCCTCAAGTGTCTCGTCAACCCCATTCGCACATCCTTGTCACTACTCGTCATTGCCTTTGCAAGAAGGATTCGCGGGTGCGATTCTAGAGAGTAGTCAAGCGACCTTAGGAGCGTGAGGATCATCTCATTTCGAGTCTGCAATTCCGTAATGTGATAGAGCATATTAAACACGTGCCATCGGTCGAGCATTTGGATGCCGTCTAGGTTTGCACACAGAGTGCCAATCATGCTAAAGTAACCAGAGCACAACGTCACCTGCAATCTCTGCTTGGAAAAGAGAGGATCCGCAGAAGTAATACCGCTCATAGGGTCAAGCTGCGCAAGGCATTCTGCGAGCTGCCGTAAGAGCTTATTCTCGCCCAGGTATTTTACACCATCAGGACTTGCTAGCAGACAGGTGATGAGTGAACATCCAATGCGGACATAGCGTTGATTTGGTTTGGTATTCTTGATATCAGAGAAGCGATGTTTAAAGGGTCGGTAGAAGGAAGTGAGTCTTTTCATAAACTTGGTCGCCCGAATAGCTTCGTCCAGACGTTTACCACTCATTAGTGGCCCATGAAGGAGCTCAGATAATAAATCCCACTTCCATTTGGTATAATTCTTTGTGTTTAGGACTTGCGTGTCGACCAAGATGGCGCGAAACTGTGCTTCGTCAATTTGGGAGTTGATCTTGTTCTTTACATTCTCCACCATCCGCGAACCAGTCTCGACAGACTCTTTGATCAGATATCGGAGAGGTATACTCTTTGCCGTTGTTCTATAAATGCTGTCCATTTGGTAGAGGGCACTTGTTGCGATGAATCGATCGTCGCTGCCAAATGTTGTTGCAAACGCAAACAGACTTGAAAGCGATTGGTACTTTGCACTGACACGTCGTGGCAATATTTTGCTGCTGAGCTGTAAAATCTCGCTGAGAAGAAGCGTTGCTTTACGAATAGTCGTTGCATCGTTCTGCTCAACAACTTTGACAAGATTATCAATTATTTCTGACTCCAACAAGGCTGCAAGAACAATGCCGGTGAAGTGACTGACAAGATCGTTGCCTTTTTCCTCACCTGTAGCTGAAGATGGACTCGAATTGTTGCCAAGGAATTCGCTTTGAGCATTTTTGAAACGACCAGCTCTGCCAAATGTGGTTAGTCTTCGGCCAGCCAGAAAGCTCCCCGTCCATGAAGAACCCTTGATGCGTAAGACTGCAAAGAACAAATCCAGTAGTGCATCGCGAATAGTGAAGGACGGAATCTTTAGGGCTTCGACGAGGTAGCGTATGGAGCGCATGTTGTGCATACATAAGTGAAACAGGCCAGACCAGTGGCGAAACATACACAGCAAGCTCACAGATGCGCAGCGAACACGCTCTTGGTGCACATGCAATCGATGTTGCCCATCCGTGAAAGGAGACAACACAACTTCTAGGTCTGAGACTGCATGCACATACTTGCGCGTTGCGGGAACGTCCAATGTATAGAGAATAGCATTCGCTATAGCATCTGATATTTCGGGCCGCCCATCTGTCAGCGACTGTAACAAAACTCGTAAGCCACCAGCCGATGCAACTAGTTTTGGATCCAAAACTAATAGTTCTGCTACTGTTTCCAGACATATACTATCAAAATGGTCATCGGTTTGCTCAGCACAGGCCACAACAGCCCGTACAACACCCCTGGAGACTTCTGAAGCTCCTGACGGCAAATCGATATAGCACCGTACCAATCTGAGAGCCTGCTCTCGTTCTGTGGCAAACGAAGAGTCTTTTGCCAGAGAGCGAATAATGTACGCGTCCATCTGCAAAGAGCGTAATATTTGGACAGTTTTTGCACTCTGAATTGCATAGCGAGCAATGCGAAAAGCAGCTCCCACAATTTCCTGATTGTGATTGCATAAGAGGAAGTGTAATATCGGCCAAAATGCAGACCAAGCAAGATCATTACGAATAGCTGGGTTTGCTTTAAGCAACTCCACCAATTTGTTTGCGTTAGTGACGTAAAAAGACGTTTCGCGATTGCTCTCATCGAGAGATTGTAGCAAATCGTCTAACGTCAGTGACGAGGACGGAGAGGACGCTTTAGGAACATCTTTTCGTACAGACATCATATCGGAAGGGCTTGCAAAGGAGATATCGGGGTACAGACCAGCTCCACGATTTCTGTCATTTGCATGTGACGCAGCCGGCTGGGAGAGATCACTGACCTGATTCTGCAAGAGCACAATCTTGCTGTTGGCTGCGTCCAACTCTGACTCCACTTGTTTGCGCATGCTAATTTCCTTTGGGTCTTTGAGCTTCTTTGATTCCAAAACCTGCAGCATGTTCTCAGCACCTTCCTTGATCTTGCTCTCAATGTCTAACCTCAATATCAGCTTCTCAACGCTATCCCCATCTGATCCATCCTTCAAGCTCCCGTCCAAGGACGACCGTTCGACAGCTATCATCGGGACTGGCCGTGCTATCGTTTGTTCGTCGCCATCGCTCTTGGACCGTCCACGCCCAACCTTGCTTACCCAATTGCTGCTACTCACCGACTTGCTCATGCAAGGTCATCGTCTACACCCACCACATAGAGAAGGGAGGCTGCGAAACAACAGGCCGAACTTGTTGTTTACCTCGTGGGCGTGTTGCTTTTCGCGGGGAAGCGAAATCGGGGTCCAGCAACAACAGTGAACGAAGCAGGTCGAAATGAGGGGAAGACGCAGTCAGGACGGCATCAATGAAAAGAGTCTTCAGATGCTGCTCTACTGACAACTTGGGATTGCAATGGAGTAGGAAGCTTGTGGACGCTGCGAAAGGAGATTCACATCATGCAAAAGGAGAGTTGGTTCAAGTGCTGAATCAATTGCAGAACCTTAACATTATTCTTCCTGCGGAGTCTCTATCTGGAGATCAAGAGTTACTGAAAAGTTTCGTGGAGCTAAGTAGGGATGATGAAGCTTTTGCCAGGTTGATTGCGGCAAATTTGCAAAGGCAAAAGTTGGTTTGGCCGTGCTTTCATGATGCAACCATCTCGGAGATGCTTCGAGAGAGAAACTACCATGATGCTCAGAAATGGAGCTCACTGCTTTGCGAGATTGAACCCCCTCGTAAGATTGATCTCTTAGCTGATGCAGCCATTGCAAATGGACACGAAGGGTTGATGTCACTAAGAAGATTACTGCCTGATAAGGTTCTGCACAAGTGGCCAGATGTTTATAGTGCGATGATTGGGAAGCTGTGTGCCAAGCGCCTCTTTGCAACCGCGTTGAATTGGCACACAAACCTCTTAAACTCGGGTCATGGTCCCCCTGATAGCAGCTTCGCAAACGTACTTTTGCAGCACATCGTGTCATCCAGCTCTCCACAGCATGTTCATCGATTTCTGCTTCCTCTGCGACGGTCAAATGTCGCCTTTGCCGTATCTACGCTGGAGATATTGGCACAATTCTTTCGAAAGCAGAAAATGCATACTTCTCTTGATCAACTTCAGCTCTACAATCGGGACCTTTTAAAATCATCAATCTACTGGTTTGAGCTTGCACATTGTGGACCCCTTGGTGTAAAACAAATAGTTGAGGGGATGAAGGCAGAAGAGCTTGCGCCAACCTCAGATATTTTTGACGCTGTCATGTTGCGCCAGGTGGACTTGGACGGCGTAAAATTGGTCATGCAAATAATGTTTGAGGCAAACATTGCGCCCGGGGAGACAGCTTATAGGCAACTCGTTCGTTTTCTCGCAAAAGACGGCCAGTACCAAAGAGCAGAAGAAGTCCATAAAGCATGTCTGGATATTGAAAACCTCCCAGATTTCCAGATTTCTCGAGCGCTGTGTCTTGGCCTTTTGGAGCGTGGGTCGTCCGCCCAGCTGGAGGACATTCATCGCCAGCTTGTTATCCAGGGGAGAGCATCTATGTCAACTTGGAACATGCTCCTACGGGGTCTCATACAAGATCGGCAAACAGACCGTCTAAAGCAAGCTTTGTCTGAAATGGACACGCTCCAGATTGCCGTAGAATCCAATACTGCCATGAAGTTCGTTACAACAATTCTTGAGACACGGAAGCGGCACGGGCCTATGCAAAGCAATGTTGAAGATCTCAGAGATCTCCCCACAGCTATACATGTTTTGGTCATGGCCCAACAAAATGGAGGTCGTGTACAGCCAGAAGCATGGAATGAGATAATCAAGCGCGTCGGGATGACGGGAGACTTTCAAGCTTTGGAACTTTTGTGCGGATGGCTACTCAATGACTACAAGCAAGACACCGATGGCCTCTCCCACCGTCAAGCGAAAAAACTGGCGTCGCGGCCCCAAAACCCGCTTCGGAGGGTATTCTCGCTTCCTATGTTGGATGCAGTCGTCATCTGGGGCTTTCTATTGAAGCCTTCTACGCCTGAGATTGGAGTTGCATTAGTACGTAAGTGGGCAGACATGGGTGTCTACGTTGTTCCCAAGCGTCTTCGCAATGCTGTCTCGCATCGCATGGACATCCTATTTGGCAATCAGATTCAGTCCCGGGTGCCTCGAAATTGGGCCTTGCGTCGGGAGAACACAATGTCGCGGGGAGAAATAATCCAACGCGTGAATGTGGCTTGGGGAAAGCGACTTCTTGCCATCCGCGAGGCGACTGATGACGCAAGCGAATGATATCACACACTGTATGAAGTGTAGCATATGGCAATAAATTTATTATTTACTCTTCATTCTATCCTCCCAATTCATTCGTTGGGAGAAGCTCATGTTGCCAAGATGAAAAGATGGATCGTCTTTTATGGATGCCGGCGAGACACTTGACCCCATCAGATCCACAGTTGAGGTAGAGACCGGATCTGCTTTCCGAAATGAAGGTGTAGAAGGTCGGTCGAAGGAGATATTAATAGGCACACTAGCCGAGTAGGAAGAAGACAGAATCGAGTCTTCAGACATGTGACTCTGCGCTGAAGAAGGTAGATCGGTATCTGGTATATCGTATTTTGTAAGTGATCTCCGTCGGAATCGCGAAGCTGTAGGTGGTTGTTCTTGACATGTCAAAGGAGGAATCGATTCATCCAAATCAAACACTTCGTCATCCTCATGGTCAGAGACAGTCATGTCGCTGCTTGGAGTGGGAGAATTCGAGCGCATGCCTTCCTGCGTAGATGGCGAAAGCGCGTCTTCTATAGCCGTGGTAGTCGTAAGGTCCGAGGGTAAGGCAGGAATATGAGATTCATTGGCACCTGTGCCGACATAAAACGGCTCTCCCTCGCTCTCCTCTGACGTACGGCCGTCGTGATCCAGGGAGATAGACGACAATCGAAACATGACTTTCTTGGGTGTCTTCTTGGCAGACCCATTCGAGACGCCAGAGGAAGCCAGCGAACCAATCGACTCGACCGACCTCATCGAGCTCGTGCTTCCCTGTCGTGCTGTAGTCAACGAAGACCTCCGTTCTGTCTTCTCTTGTGGCAGCGGCGACACTTGTTGTGATCGATTGGGTGGCGGTGCAGGAATAAATGACTGGTGCTTTTCGCAGAGTTCACGTTTAAAGGCGTGCAGTTCGTGCTGTTTCAACTTGATGAATACAAGGTACTCCTCGTGCTTCTTTTGGATTTCCCCATCGATCTCGGCTCGTTTCGCATGCATCGTAGCCATGACTTCGGGGGCAAGTTCGCCCTGGGCTGCAGCAGGTATGTCCAAGCCATGCGGTCTTACTTCACCGTCCATGACTCACATGAACGCAACTTTGTCAGCAGGCCGGAATTCGCTATTGTGTGGGTTGAGAGCGCTGCGTTGCGTGCTGTCCTGTCCTGTCAACTGTCTGTCACAAGCGCCGCGCCCGATCTCGATCTGGCAGCAACGGTCAGCAAGTATGCGGTTTATGATGGGAAAGATATTTATCAAACTCTACAATGCTTCCCATGATATCTCCAAGTACATGTGTGTATGTGTTCAGTAGGTGAACAAGACCTTGTACTGCAGACACCGCGTCCCCAGCATGTCCCACTCCTTGGGTTTGATGTAGCACTCGCTTGCAATGGCCAGCTTGGAGAAGACGCCAGCGCCCTTCCATACAAGCATCTGTGGCTCCATCTCTCGTGGGGGCGCCAAGACAGTTACCGAGTAGCTACCCGGCCGGAAATATCTCAGCCTCTCTTCCACTAAATGCGAGAAACCAGGGAACACAGCCCCATTGCCGACAATGATGATGTTGGAATACATCTTCTTGATCTTCTCATCGTCTCCCTTGCATCCTTCCAGGATGGAGCGTATGATTGCATGATCTAACGGGGCGACAGGGCTTGCGTCACTCCGAGAATGAGAAGATGAGGCTTTGGGCCTAGTATTGTAGCCGTTCGTTGTCGTAGACGGCGTTTGCTGAGCAGCTTTGGTGCCATTCACCTTAGGCTCTCGTGGACTGTGTGTACCATCCTTTGTTCTAGTCACGGCGCCGTTTGTTACACTATCTTTCATGGTCACCTCCTTTGAGGTATCTTCAGCCTCAGTGACCATTGCGGTACTATCAGCCGTCTGATGGGTAGCTTCGGCTGGTAGAAGAGCAGGTTGTATAGGAGCAGGTTGCACAGGAGCAGATTGCACAGGAGCAGATTGCACAGGAGCAGGTTGGATTTGAACAAGTTGGCTTTGAGCAGGTTGGTTTTGAGCTCCAACACCAACACCCTTCGTTACCTCTCCGCCGGTGTCTACGCTGCCTTCTTCCACGGCACCTTCATCAGTCTCACCATTTGCTTTTGTGGCAGGTACTGGACTTTCGACAGGTGTCTCTTCTTTGGGCCGAGGTGTTGGCTTGGGAATACTGGCAGGCTGAAGATTTTGCGGGAATAGCAGAGAGGTTTGTGCTTGCGACTCTGGATTGTTCAGCCCATCGTCATAAATATCGACGCTTTTGCCAAATAATCGATGCTTGCGTGATTCTGCCTTTGAGGTCTCGAACGAGAGAGGGTAAAAGTAAGCCATCGGAGTTACAGCCACCTCATCAAAAATTTTCATCACGTATTTTTTGGTCGGTCGGCCACGTTCTCGTTTGTAGAAGTGGTATAGACGAACATTCATATCCACATCGTTCACTGTACAAAATCTGGCCTTCAGATTATCCATAAGACTCCAATCAAGATGATTCGAAAGGTCTACCTCTTGATAAGGAAACCATGATCTCAGCAATACTTTGCTGTAGAACAAGGTCACATTATCTCCACCAAATTTCATGTTGACTCTTGAGTCCGGCAGACACATGCCTTCATCGACGCAGCTTATGGATATTTTTTGTGCGCCTACATCCACAACACACGCGCTTGAAATTCCAGCTCCAAATGTGGCGCCAACTGATTCTTGAATAATTCCCACCTGACTGAAGCCAAGATCGCCGATGAGCAAATTCATCATTTCTCGCACGAATATTTTATCGTAGAGGTCAGGGATGGCGAGCACACACGAGTATTGAGAGAAGTCTTTGCAGTTGATAAGGAGCTCTGTTTCGAGGGTCTCTTTTATGATGAGACTGATATCGTCCAGTAGTTCCATCTGGGTCGAGTACTCTGCTTCATTGAGCGATCCATGAAAGATGGGCCAGCGTATGGCATAGCGATTGTCGCTCACCCATAGCGCCTTTTCACCCACAAAATAGGCTGGTGTCCGTGATGTGTCTGTCCACTCCGCCTGATTTGTGTCGTTGTGCTCGGGTATCACTTCGGGTCGTGATGTTGAATTGAACTGCATGACAATATCGGATGAATTTGGTAGCATGCGACGTTTGTAATACCTCATACGCGCCCTAAAGTCCTGGGTGATCTGATTTCTATACTTGTCAAAGGACTCCCCAAAGGTCATCTCGCCTGTATCCAGTTTTTGCCGCTTGGGTATAGGCCGTCGCAGGGAGAGCGTGGTCATCCTGACTGGCTTCCTTCGCGCAATGCAGCTGGGAACTGTCTTTGCAAAGGCATCCGAGGCCAGGCCAATCCGCATATTACGCGAACCCATGTGCAACACGATTGTCTTTTCTCCGGCCAGCCCTTCTTCCTCCTCCTCCTCCTCCTCCCCTTTCTCCTCTTTCTCCTCGTCATCAGCCGAGTGTTGACTTGTTGTTGCTGCTGCTGCTGCTGCTGCTGCGTCCTCCATTATAGAATCTTCGTCTCCTCCTGCCGCCTCGCCATTAGCAGCCTTACCCTTTTCACCTTTGCCGTCTGCGGCAGTCGACTTGCCGGCTTCCTTTGCACTCTTTTGCTCCTCAATGAGCTGTCGATTGATCCAGACCTGGTCGTCCCTTTTGAGGTATTCGGTGTAAAAATTCTTCTGGTTGATGGGAATGGCCGCGGGGAAGATGGTCTGGCAGAGGTCGTTGTCAGTGCGGCCGAGGATGCCCTGCTCGACGTTCTGCTTCAGCTTGGCGTTCCCCCGTTTCGCAGGCATGGATCGCTTTACGCTCTCTCTTTGCTCTCTTTTTGCTCGCTTTTAATTTTCCCTCCTCAATTCGACGCCAGGGCTGGTAAACGTTGGTGTCGTAGCGATTTCATCCTGTCCTGCTTCATCCATCTGACAGCGCCACTGGACCGGACTGGACTGGTCTGGGCGGATGAATGCTGCGTGGGGAAAAGTGTTTGAGGAGACTGCTGCACCAGGACAGAGGAGGGCATGGCTCGGGTAGCTTCTACGATTTGCTGCTCAATCTGCCGGAAAGCAGTAGAGTGAAGAGGACACCAGCAGCCCGGCCCTTGCAAGAGGATGCAGACAAGCTCGCGAAAGCAAAGGCTGTGTTTGGAGACCGTACAGCAATCAGGGTCAATGAGAGGATGGCTCATGAAGAGCAGACTCGCATCCTGGCTGGTGTGAGAGTACCCCCGAAACCAGAGGAGCCGCTCTTTTGCTGTGGAAGCGGGTGCGTCAACTGCGTCTGGCTGCTCTACAAGGAGGACATGGACACTTGGATGGAACAGAAGAACGAGGCACTCAAAGCGCTAAGGGCGGAAAACAAGCCCCTACCCCCGGACTTTGAAAATATGCGCGACGAGGAGAGAGGGATGGACAACCTCGATCCTGGATTGCGCGCCTTCATTGAAGTGGAGCGGCGTCTACGAGACCGACGAGAGGAGCGGAAGCGTGCAAATGGGTGTGCGTGAGTATGTACATTTTACGAGTCCATCGACACTCCTTTGCTTCTCAGCTCTGCTTTAGCTTGCTGTATCTCTGCCTTTAGCTCGTGGTAGGCTTCCTCCGTGTCGTTGAATGTAAAGACACCCCATCCTAGTGTTGCCAGTGCGTACGAGCCAAAGGTCACTACCGCCCACAGTGGGAGAAGTGGGATGATTTCCTCGCCAATCGCTTTGGGCAGTCGAATGTACTTGAGGAGACAGAGAAGGTAGACCAAGACGACGCCAAGGCTTAGCGGAAGAAGTCGCGTCGCTCTGCTCATTGGCGTTGAATAGTTGTTGAGACCAAGATACACGAATGAATGGTACCCAATGAGTACAATGATCTTTTGGGGCTCAAAAAGGAGGAACTCGTAGAGCAACTAGGTGCTCTTGCACTCTTTGCACGGGATGAGAGCAGTAGAATCTCCATTGGAAACAAAGGAGCCATTGAAGCCGTAACACCATTGCTGGCACGGGCGGAACAATCAGAGGAGGAAGTGGATCTGGAGCTTCGACTATTTGCAAACCTCGTTGCAGACAATGACAAGAACCGAGCCAGGGCTGTGGCGGCGCAAACGTTGCCCGTTGTGTGCCGCTACCTGGGCGCACCCAATGCAGACATTCGAGGGAAAGCTGTTATTGCTATTTACAACCTTTTACTGGAATCTGACAATAAAGAGAGCTCTGTCTCGGATACTTGTGTACAAAATGCAATCTCTTGCAAGGCTGCGGAAGCCCTTGTCGACATGCTAGCACTTCATGGATCATCACGGCACGCAGAGTATGTTTTTCAATTACTCACGATGATCTTTTCTCATACCTCTAGCAATCCGAAAGTGACATCACTGGCTGTTGTTCTTAGCATTCAAGTGCAGAAGGCTGACCTTGCGAGCCAATTAGACTGCATTACCGCCATTCTCAGTCACCAATTTGGAGAGACTGACACCGATCCCGAGATACTTTCGGTGTTGTTAAGTTTATTGTACGATGCTCATCACTTGGAGGGGATGGAGGAAGAACTTGATGACCTTTTGGCCGCTCGCCAACGATATCTTGAAAAGATACTTTCGTTTTCGTATGAGCGAGGAGTTTCCCATTGTTCCCTGGAAATACTAGCACAATGGGCAAAAGGAAGATCTGCAACAGACATGGGCGCCAGTGATGATGGTTCCTTGGCAGTGCTTGATCGCCTTCAGGAATGTGCTTGTCTAATATTTGGTAATCAAATACGCAACGACGCACAAGCTATCCAGTTTGTGCAAAGTCCGCCAGTGCGTATACAAAGTCTCACGCGAGCTCTGCAAAGATCAAATGATTGGTCCCTAGTGCATGCTGTTGCTGGTCTGATGAAAAACCTTTCCTTGCCAATTGAAAATAAAAAAGCTCTTGGTGACATTGGTCTGTTGGAGGCTTGTCACAGATTGCTCAAAGTAGATGCTGTGCCGGTGTTAATATACCTTGGTGCATCTCTAATCCGCTCGCTGTGCAATAAATGCGATGAAAACATCACTCGGATTCTACACACCGAGAACGATGAGTGCATTTTTGCAGACATTCTGAGATGCAGTAAATTGTCTGACGAATGTGGCAAATGGGAAGCTTCGCGTACCATAGTACTGGTTGTAAAATACTTGCACCAGAGTTCCAGAAAGGAGGGTTTTGCACAGCTCGATGTATTTGATGGCGCCAAAAGCTGGGCGGTGGTGGCTCTACTCGAGATGTCAAAGGATGCCAGGTGGGAGATGATTCGATTGGAGGCGCTGCTTGGGCTCGCCCTTTTGGCAGCTGATACTGATTTTCGACGAATCTTGCGTACGCACGAGGGAACGGAAAGCTGCCAACAAATTCTCAATGACAACTCAGTGTCGCCGAACGTAAAAGAAAACGCGCAAGTTTTACTGGCTCGCTTGGATGAGTCTTGAAAATGCGCATGTGCAATGGAACCAATCCAATTGGGCCTCAACCTACGCCATTAGATCACGTCAGTTTGGCAAAACGTAGAGCGCTCTCGAATCTATCTGCCATGGTGGGAAATGATGATTCCTTTGCCTATAGCCTGGTGAGTCGCAACTCACATTTGTCAGTTGGTGCTGCAGACAAAACATCAGTCAAGTTACTCAAAGAGTGACCGGGAGAGAATCTGGTCATCCAGGCTAGCATGGCCTTGTTAACGTAGCACCGTTGACT
>JAABUO010001421.1_pt1 | contig 31586 bp, 23 predicted proteins | sample 5559291 | NCBI WGS metagenome assembly JAABUO01 (sample SAMN10711878, study PRJNA513372) | rock metagenome | isolation source: Antarctica rocks | place: Antarctica: Victoria Land, Finger Mt sud | reverse complement strand
AATATGATGTGACAACGGCAATCCCTTACCCTCGCTGCCGCTTACGATAAAGTTCTCGTTTCCTCCCCCAAAGCAAGAACGAATGACAAACCGACCCTGCTGTTGACCGACATACTTCTTCACAAGCTGCATGGTATCAAGATCCCAGAGATGTACCTCCTGTGAACAAACGTTAATGAGCGCAAATCGTGAATCCTTCGAAACCGATACAGAAGTCATCTCACTGCTCATCTGAATAGTGGCAACGCTCTGTTTATCTCGCAATGTCCAGACATGTATCTTCCTGTCCGTACATATAGCGACCAGCTTCTGACCATCCGGAGTAATGGCGAGATCGTAAGCCCGGATTCCAGACCATCTGTGATTTATCGTTCCATCGCTATTCCACCATATGATTTCTTTATCCATGCTACCGGAAATGAAACCTTCACTCGAGGGATGCCAGGCACAGGAAGACACACTATCAATATGTGCACTGTAGGTAGCCAAACAGACACCAGACATTGGGTCCCAAAGTTTGATATTGCTGTCCTGAGAACAACTTAGGAGTCGAGAATCATCTGGAGACCACGCCACCGCTGATACGCCACGATCATGATCCGGAAGGACGTGCAACGGTTCGAAAAACTCAGTCACCCAGATAATGACGGAGCCGTCTTTGGAAGAGGACGCTAGGAACCGGCCATTGTGAGAAAATTTGACGTTCCAGACCTCGTCGCGGTGCTCGGTGAGGACTTCTATGCTAGTTGATGGGAATTGCGTCTTGTCACATACATGGTTTGTGTACAGTGTTATTGGCTGCGACGTGTTGTGATAGAGGCATTGAGATACTTGCAGAAGTTTGGCTTGATGTAAGAGAGTAGAAAGGCGGTTTTCCGGTATCATTACGGATGGAGATATCAGAACCTGCAAATCTGACAACAATTGATGCCTTGAGGTACCGCCAGCACCATCCCATTCGGCTCGAATACGTAAATCTTCAGTCGACGTGCACATGACGAGAGATGATAGCACGTGAAGTTGGTCAACATCTTGTTTCAGGGGTGCCAGTTCTGAACGTAATATAACCAACGCAGCTCCAAGGTCGCGTATTTCCAATGTTTCCAAAAATTTCTGTCTCCTTATAAAGAACAGTAAGGTAGCGATGTCGGCGTCTGGATGTAGTTCGAGTCGAGATATTAGTATTTCGGCTTGCTTCCAGCTACCTTCCAATACTGCAGTCCGGAAAGCAGACACTTCTTCAGACTCAATAGAGCATTCAGACTCTTCTTGCAGAACGTGGGCTGCTGTTGGATAGCCCATGTCGTGCAAGGTCTGTATTATTAAGCGGGTGACTTCTTCTCGATCATGTCCATGGTAATTCTTTTTTGGGGAAATCGCTCCATCTATGCTCGTCTGCGATCCGTTTTCAAGCTGGTCATCTCCATTCTTTGTAGCTTTATGACCGTTCTCCTTGTTCTTGCTATTCCCATTCGTGTCACTTTCCCCATTATTCGTGCCATCCAGTTTCATAGTTTCTTTAGGCTGTTTATGAATATGATTTTCTTCAAGCGGTTCAGCGACGCTGAATAAAGAAAGTGACGAGACTTCACCAGAGTGATCTCCGGCAAGAGTTCTCTGCCGCTTGTACGGACGTTCTGGGTTCGTCAAGACTGTCTCCTTCTGAATCTACAGTGGAGCACTTCTCTCGCCAGGCCTGGACGAAGCAAGCAGCGGAGAAGACTCCCAACAGTAGACGAGTGTGAAATGTTCACACGTAGTTCTCTTTGCAACTATTCAACGTGGATCCACCTCAATTTTGATTGCTGTCGCTTCGCTGATATCGTGGTTATGCAGTAATGACGTCGATTTCAGATAGCGTGAAATCTCTGACGTCTGGTGTCCTTTCGCAGACTAAAGACGACCAGACGGAGGAGAAGTAGCGGCAGTTATAGAGTCAGTATTAGTTCTCTGCTCAGTCGACTATCGAGTAATTTAAGGGCACTTTAGTCGGTGGTGGTTGGGGGAGATTGGCCTACTCTACTGCTTTAGGGTGGTGTTTAGCAACCACGAGGCCAAGGCCATGGAGGAGCAAAATGCACCAAACGTGGAGCAAATGGTTCCCATTTGTTTCCCACTATAAAGAACGATTCTTTATGTAAAAGTTCCCTCATTTCCCTATCTTTGTCGCGACACGCAACGAAAGGATGGACGAGCAAGACGCGACGAGAGAGCGACTTAAGAGCGCAATATGGTACACTGGTAAGTCGAATGGTGGAAGGATGGGACTGATCTAAAGTTGGTCGCATAGTTGACCAGGAGTGTTTGAGCCTGAATACAAACGCCACGCCGCAATTCATCGCCGGCTTATCGGAGTTGGTTTGGGCTCAGGCAGAGACGCTGGCTCAGGATCTAGAATCTTTTGCTAAACATGCTGGGCGAGGAAAAATAACTACAGAGGATGTCAAGCTTTGCACACGCAAGAATGAAGGGTTACGGGAGGTCATAACAGACTTTATTCAAAAGTCGACAGCGAATTCTAAGAACAAGAGTCTCTGATCAGGGGCAATGCTTCATGATAATATGCAATATGTACATAAGCCGTCGTTTACCAAGGGCCTCATTTCCCTACCTCCTTCAAACGTGATAGACTCGCATCGATGTGTGCTGTCAGACCCTCCTCTCCAGAGGTCTGGTGTGGTTGTGTATGTGTCTTTAGTGACGTTAGCGACGAGAGAAATTCGGTACAGGTATAGCTGTGTAAAGCATCTTTAACAATTTGGCGTAATGTTGCGTCTTCTGAGAGACAGCCTATGAAAAGTGCCAGGTAACCAAAACATGTTTCATCTCTTTTCGTCTTTGAGAAGTGGGCAACTTCATTTGCCATGGTGCACAAGCCAGAGAGGCGGGAATCTTCTTGCATAAAAGCATGCAAATTTTCCGAGGAAGCAAAACTTATCAAGACTCCAAGGGAGAAGACTAACTTATCTTGGTGCCATTTTTCAGAGCTATCCACACTCCACACTTCTGTGTCCAAGACATCAGATAGAACGGTAGAAAATTGATCGTCCTTGACCGTCCTTTCGAAGTTTTGCTGATACTTGCCAAGTGTCGTTCCTTTTATTATGAATCTTACGCACGAGAGATAGACTTCGATCGTCGAAGCGTTGAGCTCCTCACGGAGCCTCAATAGCATGGACATTGCATATGCTGCAGCACCATTCACATCATCCAATATTTGCAGCGATATAAGCGCTTCCAGAAGAGAAAACATTACTTCTATAGTCTTTGCTGCAGTCACAAATTCTGTGGGAGTGGACTTGGTCAGCCCCATTAAAGCGTCATAAGTTTCGCCAACTTTTGAAATCGTTAGTTTTGAGTCCGCATTCACCGACCTGACAATAGAGTCGAGGGTTGTCATTGCAAGTAATTGAATAGACATGGTTGGCATTATATCTTTGTTCACCGTAAGCCTGTCAACGAGACCTAACAAAACGCTTTGATTCACTCTACTTAGCTGGGTGCTTTTGTTTTTAATCGTTTGGACAATATCACCGTCCAACTTCGTACATCGAATGAAAAAATCAATTAATCGTTCGTTTTCTGCCCAGGCACGCTGGATGTGGTCGTCTGTGGCGAGTATACAGAGCGAAAACGCAGTCAGAAAGAGTATTATTGGATCCACCTCATCAAATATAGGCTCTGGGAATAATTGCAAATCGAGACCGGAGGCTCTCAGCTTGCGGCAGTACTCCATAGACTGCAACTTTTCAGCTATCTCTAAAAGAGACGATCGACGAATCGTAAGTGGCTTTGAGGGTGAGAGGGATTGTTGGAGATAGTCCATCTCGTCGACAAATCTTTTATTATTCCCGGCTTCTCTCAGCTCATGGACGCTCTTAATCGGTGTATTTTCAACAACTGCGTTGGATTCTTCTGTTGCTCTAAGTGCTGCAAATGGATTTGCTTGAATAGGATCCTCCGCATCCTTTTGGAGAAAACTTCTTTGATCACCATATGTTAAACGACTTGCAGAAGTTACGGGCTGTCGAGCTCGTACTTTCGGAATTGGCCTTGGTGAGCTATCGCTTTTTGGGCTTGATTCTTGGCTGTCTGCAATTGCGTAAAAGTCTTCGTGTAGACTATGATTCTTCCTTGGAGATGGGGTTTTGGACAGATCACCATAGAGACTTGTCCGAAGCCTTTTCCTTGGACTTGGTGACATTGCAATGTCCGGCACCATTTCTTTCCATGTATGGTGCTTTTTAATTATGGACGATTTCGGTGTTGTGTGCGTAGGTGGTCTGGGGGGAGTGCGAGGTTGGGTTTCCGGAGTTGTGTCTCCATACAATTGACGTTCAACAAACCCCTCTTCGTCTTCCTTGTCATTCCTAGCTTCCAGGGGGGCTTTCGTTGTATCTTTACTGCTCTTCCTGCGTTTCCCATATGTGTTCTTGACCACCATCTCCCTCTCTCGGTGGCCCGGGAATTTAATCACGTGTGCGCCACGACCATCATTCAGCCGATCCCAATTGAGTCATTGGATCAGGGTACGAAACAGCCAATCGTCTCTGCTGATATACCAAGGCTCGAGGAATGGACAACTCTAGAAACGAGATGAAGGCGGAGCGTGAGCCTAAGGAGAGCGAATACGGCTACGTCTTTTCGGTATCCGGACCTGTGGTTGTGGCTGAGAGAATGATTGGATGTGCTATGTACGAGCTGGTTCGAGTGGGCCATGATTCATTAGTGGGAGAAGTCATCCGAATAGATGCAGACAAAGCGACAGTGCAAGTTTATGAGGAGACTGCAGGGGTTACCATTGGCGACCCAGTTCTTAGGACTGGGAAGCCTTTGTCTGTGGAACTGGGTCCAGGACTGATGGAAAATATTTATGACGGGATCCAGCGACCTCTTCGAGATATCCGGGAAGCCTCGAATAGTATTTATATCCCTCGTGGTATTGCTGCGACTGCACTTGACCGGAAAAGGAACTGGGATTTCACACCACTTAAGCTGCGAGTCGGCGATCACATCAGTGGAGGAGATATTTACGGAAGCATTTTTGAAAATTCCCTGGTCAGCGATCACAAGTTGTTGTTACCACCGCGTGCAAGAGGGACGATCACGCATATTGCTGAAAAGGGTTCTTATACGTTGGAAGACGATGTCATTGAAATCGATTTTGAAGGTAAAAAGTCAAAGTATTCGATGATGCATCTATGGCCTGTACGAGCTCCTCGGCCAGTCACTGAGAAACTGGCGGCTGACATGCCTTTGCTCACGGGACAGAGAGTCCTAGACAGTCTCTTTCCTTGTGTCCAGGGTGGTACGACAGCAATCCCAGGAGCATTTGGTTGTGGCAAAACTGTGATTTCGCAGTCTTTATCAAAATTCTCAAACTCCGATATTATAGTATACGTTGGTTGTGGCGAACGCGGGAACGAGATGGCTGAAGTATTGATGGATTTCCCTGAGCTTTCGATAGATATTGAAGGGCGAAAAGAACCAATCATGAAACGTACGACACTGGTTGCGAACACCTCGAACATGCCGGTTGCAGCCCGGGAAGCATCAATCTATACAGGTATCACACTCGCAGAATACTTCCGTGATCAAGGAAAGCATGTGTCCTTGATGGCAGACTCCACATCTCGATGGGCAGAAGCACTTCGGGAAATTGCTGGACGTTTGGGTGAAATGCCGGCTGATCAAGGTTTTCCTGCATACTTGGGTGCCAAATTGGCTTCCTTTTACGAGAGGGCTGGCAAGGCAACCTGCTTAGGAAATCCATCCCGTCAAGGATCGATTTCCATAGTCGGCGCCGTCTCACCGCCCGGCGGTGACTTTTCGGACCCTGTCACTACTGCCACTCTTGGTATCGTTCAGGTTTTCTGGGGTCTTGACAAAAAGCTCGCACAACGTAAACATTTTCCCTCGATCAACACCACCCTTAGCTACAGCAAATACACAAACTCACTCAACTCCTATTACGAGAAGGAATTCCCTGAATTCCCTCACCTGCGCGACCGGATTCGAGAACTTCTAGGAGATGCAGAAGAGTTAGAGCAAGTAGTCCAGCTGGTTGGAAAGTCGTCTTTGTCTGATCCGGATAAGATCACTCTCGACGTCAGTACAATGATCAAGGAGGATTTCCTGCAGCAGAACGGCTATTCTGATTATGACCAATTTTGCCCTGTATGGAAGACCTTCTGGATGATGAAGGCTTTTGTAGGTTACTACGACCAGTCGCAAGCAGTTGTGCAGCAAGAAAACGTCTCATGGGCCAATGTTAAGGAGAGAACGTCTGATGTGGCGCATTCACTGCGTTCTATGAAATTTGAAGTTCCGACCGAAGGCGAGGACGCTGTAAGACCGCGGCTGGAAAAGGTTTACAATGAAATGAAGGAGAAACTTCGTCAAGCTGCGGAGCAGAATTAGCACTTGAGAATATATTTAGAATGTGTTTCCTCGTGAAGCTGTAGAGATGATTATCAGAATTTGATTGGTTGAAGTAAATTGGTTGCTGTGACAGTAGCGTGCCATGACATTGGCTAATTACGCTATGTCAACAGCCGACACTCGACATGAGCGCGCTGGATTCCACACTGTAAAAAAATCTGAGCAGTGTAAAGTAGAAGGGGAAATGAGACCTGGGCTTGATGATGCGGCGACAATCTCACCAAATCCACGAAAACGCATTTCGCTCGTGCTACCACGACCGAGTCCGTCACGATCCCCGGAGCGCAAAGCGGATGAGAACGAAGCAGCTGCCGAAGATTCGAAAGACACGGATCTGATGATGAAATTGGCAACCCAGGAAAGAAAGGTGAAATTGCTACGTGAAGATCTGCTTAATGCCCAAAGAGAACTTCGTGCTATACGAAAAGAGTGGGCCACGAGGGAAGCCCAGCGACACAAATCTGAACGACCAAAGCAGGAGGCTACAAGTACGTCAGGCTCATCGACTGCACCTGCAACAAATACTCGACGCGCTTTGACCCCCCTGTCACACAACATTCGCCATGATAGCCCGCAACCCACAAAAACCAATCCAGAAGCTGTATTTCCTTTACAGGAGATGGACGTGCTGCAACCTGCAAAGAAGCTTGCTGGTGACGTGCGTGATATGGCTTACACCTTTTTCACAGATCTCCGTGATATCAACTTCTCACAAGAGACGGCACCCGAACACCCTTTGGATAAACCAGAGATGCCAGCAGAACGTATAGGAAAACCGAACTCCAATGCGAATTCTGCAAATGGCACTTTCCAGTTTGGTAATCCTGAGAAGCAGGAGCCTCACCTTCAGCGTCGCAGGACATTCGGACTTTCGAATTTCTCATCTTCGTGGATCTCAGGATATGCAACAGAGTTCAGAAAACAAGCGAATTCGTTTCTCGACCAGATTGCAGGCAGTGAAGAAGAGCATGAAAGGGCATGACCGAGGAATTGGGGCATGGAGTTGGGGTTCTATAGCATAGTGTTCTGTATCATACTTGTTCATGAACATCCCCGGTTTCGGCCAGAGCAAAAGCAGTCCTCCTCAAAGCCAAGAAGACCAACAAGCCAAACTCATCAATGCAGCAGTTGAATCATGTCCTTTCAAGACTGTTATGGCGGGCGGTGCTGGCTTTGGCTTGGGAGCGGTGTTCGGACTGTTTATGAGCAGCATGCAATACGACTTGCCGGGTTCCGCAACATCGATATACGAGAAACCCTTCAAAGAGCAGATGCGGTTGCAGTTTAAAGACATGGGGAAAAGGAGTTTGAGTAGTGCGAGGAATTTTGGGCTCGTGGGTGCAATCTTCTCCGGCACCGAATGCTGCATCGAGAGTTATCGAGCAAAGAATGATATCTACAACGGCGTCTCTGCAGGCTGTATTACTGGTGGAGTATTAGCTATGAACGCAGGTCCCCAAGCAGCAGCAATCGGATGCGTTGGCTTTGCTGCATTCAGTGCGGCTATTGATACCTACTTACGAAGCGATTGATTGAGCAGATCTGAGGTAAAGGCAGACATTGGATACATACTACACCGTCGGAAACTCTACTCATTTGGGATTAGGTTTTTAGCATGGCGATCTGAGAATGAAGATGAATGTGTAAATATATTTCCGTTCGCAGTCTCATATGTCAGGGTCTTGCAGCGTCTAGACTATGAGATGTCCCAAGTGCACGGACAGCGCACCAATGTTGTGTAAACGATGTCATCCTGTTCTGGGCCTAGATAAATCGTCTTTGAGGGACCATGATAGCTGTCGAAAGAGTACGATATACATGCAGTTCCTATTATTGATAATTCACTTCCCATACCCCCCATACCCGACCGACGCCTCGTAGATTGTAACTACTCTCCTCCTGCCCTTGGAGATTCCCAGCATCATCCTTCGCTCGAGAATAATCGTGAAAAGAATCACCTGTCTCAAGTGATAGCTGCCACAGCGTCCAAGCCCACCGAGAATCTTGTTGGACTATACGTGCGGTGGTCCAAAGTCTTTTATCGAAACTATTCTCCACGCAAACAATGGATCCGTAACCAGAAAGCGCATATCCTGAGAGCTTTGCTCTGCCCAACTCATATTCGACGGGACTGCATTGGTTTGTAATGGTGCAACTTTCGACCAATAATCGTCTGCTTGTTCAGCAGTAGACACATTCGAAGGCAGAACTTTATAATCCTTTTGTTGGTTGATACTTTGGCTTTCTTTCTTTGCAAGAGAAATGTGCGTAAGCCACTTGACACTGCGCACGCCGACAAAGCCGGGCACAATAGCCCGCAGAGGTCCCCCGTGTCGGTGAGTAATCAGTGAATCATTCATTGCCCACACCAAGAGCACTTCATCTTGCAACGCCTTTGACAGTGGAATTGAGACTTCGTATGGCTCACTGTCAGGCAGACGTGAGGCGAAGATAATATATTGCTCCGGGGAGTCATGAGAAACACTATTTGCTCATAAGAGTTCGCCAAGCCGGATCCCGGACCATTTGCAGTTAGACACTGCGCTGTTCCATTTCAAACCTTCCACTTTGTCACCGTACTGCTCTGCCATCTCTTCTCGTCGATTGCCCGCGCATTCAAGCGCAGCTACGATATCATGATTTTCGAAATTCCGCTGCAGTTCACCAAAAGTGTATGCAACAGCCTTGTCATGAAGCTGAAGATGTAAAATCCATTCATCTGATTTCAACTCTTTCGAGTCGGGGATCGGGCCGTGGTTCCGAGCAAAGAGGTTTTGCTCGGTCGTTATGAATGACGATATGAGGGGTTCCTCTGTTGGGTTCGGCGTTGAAGGGCTTTGATTGCAACACTTCTAGATGATGTGACTCTAATGCGCTCGCATTGCTTGCAGATCGGATCCTTCGTACAATCGCGAATTCAGTACCCTGCGAGCGATCCTTGTCTACGATGAGACCACACACACCATCACACGCAATCGACTGACGCCTGAGCGTGTGAATAAGCTGCTTTTTATACAAATCAACACGCGGGTGCTCGGCCGAGGGCCCCGGAAGACTTCACACACTTCAGACGCGCTGGAAGAAGAGGCAATAGATCCTGATGAAATAGGTGCTGAATACCCACTGGAAATGGCTGTAATTGAAGCCCACCAGTATCATAGGCTGTTGCTATAGTCGTGGTAGCCCTGGGCAATCTCCCCAAGCCCCATAGTGTACCCCTGCAGAGCAGCATTGGCCCATTTCTGAGTTAAAAATCTTCGAGATTGGGATGAAAGGTCCCGCCGCAGGCCCGTGCGCGCTGCAATTGTCATCTATTGTTTTCTATTTCTATAATACCGTTATTTGACCGCCGAAATACTTTACAAGACTTGTAAATTTACAAAAATCTCGATCGCTGGCAATCGAGTACTGCGGGGAGCAGCGATCGAGGTTCAAGGTGTTGATGCGGAAGTCTCCCCAGTGCGCGAGGAAGAAGTCTCCTAGACCAAATTCGCCCCACCTGATGTCATACTAGTATCTTTCAAAAGGTTCCGAGCACGGGGCATTATTGTTGTATCGACGCGTCCAGAGCTATCTTCGTCGCCTCGCTGCTCCTGAGCCCAACGAAGCTCAGACAAAGCTGACCTGGCGCGAGTCAAATAGATTTTCATGCGTATCCCAAAATAGATGGACCTGACTCTCAGTAGCGCTGTCGCCTAAAATCTCTGTGGTGTCAGGAACCCTCACGGCCATAGATGGACCAGGGCCATTTGCGAGCAAAATCCTCCAGGATCGTAGTGGTGAGGAGAACGTTTTATGTTTCACCGATTACAGCAGCTTTAGCAAGGCTTTCGCAGAATTTATCACAGATCTTGCTCATCTCCCGGCATTCTCATAAGTCATAACCCTTTTCTGCTAAACCTTACAAGCAATACGATAAGAAATCGTCAAATCGTCCGGATACGCTCTAGATTTTTGACGTCTTAAAATTCTACACTACCATCCTCATTTTCAATTTATCTCCCTTCACAATTTGCTCCCTCATTCCCTGCAGCTCCTCGACATCCCAGTTGGCACTTACGTACCTCCCACTTAGCCACTCCCTTTTCTCCTTCGTCAACCAGACTAGAAAAGCCCCACATAGCCCGGCATCGTCTTGCATGCCCTGCAACCACATATCAGGCATCCCCGCTGGGGGAGTCGTCAACACCATCCCGGGATGTACCGCGTAGGCCACCACTCCAGCACCCGCATACGTCTCTGCGATGTTCTCTGTCAACCGATTCGTCGCCAACGCAGAGATGTTGAATCCCACGGCGCCCTCAGCCGCGAAGTGCGAGCTGAAACTCGTGATATTGACGATAGCCTTTGCGCCATCCGTCGACGCCAATAGTGTCGGCATCAGGTACTTGACTGTGAGGAACTTTCCCACATAATTAAGCTGCGAGATGTCCTGGATCTGCTCGACCCCAATGCAATCGAGCTTACCGAACGCCGATGCGTCGGTGCTCGCAACCCCGGCGTTGTTGACCAGAACGTCCAGACGACCGTGCTCCGTCGTTGTGACCTCGGCCAATCGTCTCACGGACACTTCATTCCCAATATCAGCGGCGATGATTGAGATTTTGATCTCGGACCTAGTTGCTGCAGTCTTACATTCCTGCTGCGTTCGTTCGAGCGCGTCCGCGGTGCGCGCCGTCAGGATCAAGCCCGTCGCGCCGGCTTGAGCAAAGGCCTTTGCCGTTGCTGCTCCAATTCCTCGGCTTGCGCCCGTGACACATACTACAAACGGTGTTGGGAGGGACTGGGACCTTGGATCAAGAGCTGCAGAGGGTTTGTTGTGGAGGGTTTTGGTGAAATCGAAGCCTGACCATGGTGGAAATCTCGACATGGCCTACTTTCTTAAAAAAGATCAGGAACAGGAACCGCCCTTGTAGGTTCCAGTAAAACGAATAAGTACAGAGGTTGCCTCAAGCCTAGATATGTTCTCTTCCGATAGTAAGCCTCTAGATCAACATGACTATAACAGTAGGGAACCTTGCTGTGAAATTTTGGAGGACATGCCTGACAGAGGATAGATTTGCGCGGAACTATTCCGCACTACCCCCATCAACTGAGTCCCTTTTCTGCTAAATGTCTATAAATAACCACTCTTCCCTTTTGAACCAAGCTCCGGAGATGTACCCTATAGTAGGAACCCCAGCGGCACCGACCTTTCCTTAATAAAGTGTCAAAGACGTGATCCATACACAATTTTTTTGCCCGCAGAATCTAGGATGCTTAGCGATAGGGTGGAGTGATGAGCAGCATAATGATCGGCAGATCGGAAGGAAAATCCGTGCGCGCCAAGCCCACGCCAAAATGTGCTAGATGCACGCCAACGCTCGGTGACCAGGTTTTGTTTGCTTTTCTGGCTGGTAACAATTGACGGGAGCTTACAAACTTTTTCCCTAATCTACACCGGACCAGGCTTCTTCCACTTCGACAAGGTCAGATGTAAAGTACGCAAATTGCGCTTTTCGTTTTGCGGTCTTCGGGCTTCTCATAATGTCTGCAGGTGTTTTCAAGGGGGTAAGATGTCTTCGGATTGCCGACAGATCACAGTCTAAAGTTGCAAAGATCCAATCAAAAGGAAGGAGAAGGGTCGTTCACGGAAAGCGACAAGGGTGGTGTAACCTTAGAGATCAACATCGCCTCAAGCAAAGTTGCGTTCAATTCCCAATGCCTTGCCCGCCGTGCTTTCCTCTGTCCCGTGCTCCCAGCCATCAGCCCATCGAACGTTAATTGAGCAGCGAGAAAAGTTCGCCACGTGACCTTCACCACGTGACCTCTACCACATATAAATTCGTCGAATAATTCCAAAACACGTTTTGACGCGTAAACAAATCAACAAATACTCATTTCACTCAAACAATCTTTAGGCATAGTACAATACCGACAAAAATACTTTTTACATGCCCAAAATGCCACCAAAGTATGCCTTCCGAGTCTTTTGGGAAAAAGCGCACAAATGAGCAAAACTTGGTCTGTAAAAATTGTTTACCGAAGAAAGCTAAGAACAGCCGAAATCAGACGGCGGCTGAGCAGGGTATATCAACCCTCTCGCTCGACGAAGCCTACGAAAGACTACCTAGCAGTGATCTAAACGCTACTGTAGTAGTGGATCCTGACGATCCTGTGCTGCAGCCCATTCGGCACATAGAGTATGTCGACGACCGCTCCACCTTGTTGCCGCACGTTTCCAATATTGCGGCACAATTATGGAGCAGATCTGGGTATAGATTTATTTACCACTCCTCAAAACCTGGCCCTCGGTCAAGCTCTTTTAATTTCTTTTGTGCTAATGACATTGAAAGAGCCAGAAAATCAACGTCCGAAAGCCGTGACAGAGAAAGTATGGCAAGGGCGCCTTGTGGAAGCCTATTATCGTTCTCCTTTGCACACATCGCCCGAACATTAACCATCAAAGCTCAGCATCGGAATGTGCATGAACAATACGCTGATTTAAGAGGTAAGCCAGCTATCCGCGACTTCATTTCGCGCAACATCGAAAGTTGCCCCTCCAAACTCTGCCGAATGATCAAGAGTTGTGTCGAATTGCAGGAAGATGCGCAGACTTTGACCGAACATCAAGTACGCTATGTTTGGCACTCATTGACGTCCCGTATTTGGCAGCGGCATTCAGATGCCTTGTCTCGGCCCGAATGTACGCAAGCCAAGAACCGGGGACTGAGGCATCGCTCTTGGAATGTCCTGGATTGAAGGTATTTGTATCTTGGACAAGACAACAGTTGCAGAGCTCGGGAGGCCTAACGTTGTTCAAGAGATGGCTATGGATGCGCCACATATGGGACCAACTCAGCTGGCTGTATCTTGTACGCTGTACTGGCCGAGCTAGGTGGTACTGGGGTCCCATTGGCCTACATGATTGCGAGGCCAACAGCGTACAGACCACCAAGCACCGGTGCACCTCTCATTCAAGTTCTCGCCCTTTTCCTTGGCAAACTGCGAGCTGCTGGGTTTCGGCCGAGCTTTTTCAGCTGCGATAAGGACGCGGCTGAGATTGCGGCGATCCGTGCAGTATTTCCCTTGTCCCGTGTCCAGCTTTGTTACTGGCATGTCCTACGAGCCATTCGCAGTAAGTTGAGCACTTACAAGAGCACAAGTGGTCATTTGTACCATCCACAATCGGCTCAAACGGTCATTCCTCATCTTGAAGTGTGCTTGGGGGTCCGGAATCGATAAAAGGCCGTATCAACATCGACATCTTCGTCCTCTCAATGTGGATGTCCGAGTCGCAGCGAGCTGGCTTATGGTCAAGCCGGCCGCTTGGAAGCATCCACTCATCCATCGCCACTTCAATTACCACAGCAAGATTCCTTTCGAAGGTGGCATATGGAAGTCAGAAGCGGCAATCCATCAGATGTGTGCAGCAGAAGTGTATAGTTTCTGCAGGGGACGAGAATGGTGGAGAACCTGGGTCTACTTCTGGGCCGAATGGTACACTCCGGAGAAGTGGCGGTTGTGGGCGCGTTCTGTGAGCGTGGATTTGCCGGTTTGGAAGACCATAATGATACTGGAGAGTCACTGGCGGGTGTTAAAACACGACATTCTCCATCCCTACAATCGCCGTCGCATGGATCTTGTTGTCCATTGCATAATCCGCGAGCTGATGCCCATCAGTGTCCAAAAGATGTATCATCTTCTTTCGAGAAACCATCGAATGTATCGAGCAAGTTGGCGAAGACATTTAAAAAGGCAAAACTTAGTAACACAGTGCACACCACTGATGTGAACAAGTGGGTGTGCTCCCAGAGCTTTGTACTATCTCGATTTCTGATTTGCAAGCATTTGGTCCACGCAAAGGAGAACGATGGACAAGTGCCTGCAAATTTTTTCCGAGACGTCGAACGCCGAAGGTGCCTCCTTTTTGGGTCGTTCCAGAACAGCCGATCCCGGAAGAAGCCATCCACACTCCTGCCCAACAAGATCAGTCCATGCAATTTGACAAGGCTGACCTTGACACCGGGAGCGAGGTTGATGATGGTGAAAACGCGACTGGATCTCTTTATGAAGCCATGAAATCGAAACTTAGTCGGATCCATGAATTTCCGAAGACAGAAAGCGAATTTCCCGGGGACAAGTGCGTTAAGAAACTACTCGAAACGATAGGAGTATCTATGGACACTTTTCTGGACGATGTCAAGAACAAGAAATGCGAGAACCATGAACTCGCCTGGACAAAATGGAAACATCCCGCTAGCTTATACATCAATAGTTGTTAAATATCTAGCTAGAGCGATAATAAAATTACGTGTGGTAGGTGTCACGTTGCGAACTTTTCTCGCTGTTCAATTAAAAGACGTTCGACTTGCTGATCTGGGGATAGTTAAAAGGTGTAGTGGGAATAGTAAAACCCTATATCATATCCATAACTTATGCAAATATAAAAATACATATCCTCAACTCCCCTTGACTATGTAACGCATCGTAAAAAGATATCGGAGTGCTTTGTTCAATTCATCGCGGTCAGAGTGCTGGCCAGCGCATCTTCATGCCGTCTATCCAACGAGCATACAATAAATCTGCAAGGGCATTTCGCGCCGGCGGTCTCTTCTCGACCGGCTTCTGGGAATCCTCCAAGGCTTTGTCTTTCACAGAGTCAAATTCACACTTCTCTTGGCATAAACGATCCACAATATCCGCTTCTGCTTTTGGGTTAAGATTATTTAATTGAGCCCACGCTTTGGTAAACTCGGATACTGCAACGCGCTGGCTCTCAGAATGGGTCACACATTGATTCTCAACTTCGTGCAATACTATACTGACTCGTTCCGTATAAAAGTTTTGCACGCAGATAGCCCTCTCGTCCAGCGGTAACTTAGCTGGATCTGAATTACTGATTCTTTTGGAAGGTGACTGGCTACTTGAAGTCTCCATGTTCTTTTTCTGAGGCGCCTCCTGAGCGTTCTCTGAGCTCTTGCGAGAAACATTTCTGGCTCGCCTTGCAGGTGATGATATTGCGCGTACAGTCTCCATATCATTGCTAATACTATTCATTGTAGTTGTTGACAATCCTTTCAGTACTTCATCCCCTCTTGAAATCAGCTGTACAGTCGAAAACCTTTGATTCTGACTTGAGTCAGAGTCTTCCGAATCACTTCGATCATCTCGAACAGTCACGGGGTTCTTGACTGTGGGTTTGATGGTTTCAAATAGCCACGCATCATCATCCTTTTTTTGCCGTACTGTTGCGGCAGGAGGGACAAACTCACTTTTTGATTCGCCAATTTTCCTCGTATCCCAGCCCCTTTTCCGTTGAATCAATTCCATGAGCGCACTTGTGCGACCTGCATTGCGGATAAAGCGACTGCTCAACAAATCCTTAGCTGTAGGACGCTGCTCTGGATTTTTTGTTAAACAGGATGAAACAAAGTCCTTGAAGTCTTTGGAATAGTTGCCTTCCAGCATGGGAGGAGAGGCTTTCGGAATTAGAAAAAGGACACGCATAGGATGATAATCGGAGAGGGGGGGCTCCGTTTTGGCGAACTCAATTGCTGTGATTCCAAGTGACCATATATCCGCCCGGAAATCGTAGCCCGCCTGCCTTATCACCTCAGGAGCCATCCAGAAAGGGGTCCCTACAAAGGTGTTTCGACGAGACTTGTTGTTGGAGAGTTGGGCAGCCACGCCAAAGTCGGCCAATTTGACGTCACCAGAGGAAGAGAGGAGAACATTGGCAGCCTTGATATCGCGGTGAATTTTCCCTTGACCGTGAAGGTAGCACAGGCCTTCCAAAAGTTCGCGGCATAGTATAGCAATGTGTGCTTCCTTAAAGGCGCCTGGCCGCAGTAGATCGAGACAGGATCCTCCAGCGAGGTATTCCATCACAATCCATAACTTGTGACCGCGGACACAGCTACTGTAATATTTTGTGATATACTTTGAGCCACATCCACTCAGCAAAGCTATTTCTTGCTGGATTTCGGCAATATCGTCATCACTGGACTCGAGGTCGATTTCCTTCACGGCCACGATCTCTCCTGTCGCCCGACGGACTGCCTTGTAAACCACCCCGAAGCTCCCCGCCCCCAGCTGCTCGACAAGACGGTACTCCTCGTCCATTTAATAATACTCGCAGTGTAATATGGGAGTAAGAAATGATTGTTGTTCAATGCTGGGCGAGTCTCGTTTAGTTCTTTCTACAAAGAGACACAAATGAACGTCTGCCACGGCAACCAGAGAGATTTTCAAGAATTCTGTCCCCAGCACGACGACGAGCACCTCCAATCGACGAAAGCAGCCAGGACGGAGGACAACGTTTTTTTCTTCTGAGTCAAAATCCTTCGAAGTTCAACTTAACTTCCCTGCCTGGTGAGACATTCACTATACTTTAATGGGGGAGCCAAAAGGGATCATGGATCAGAACTTGATCAAGACAATAAATAAGTTACAGGATGCATTCGCAAGCGTCGGTGTACAGAACCCGGTCGATCTTCCGCAAATCGTGGTCGTCGGCAGTCAAAGCAGCGGGAAGTCTTCTGTACTGGAGAATATTGTGGGCAGAGATTTCTTACCGAGAGGCACTGGCATCGTGACCCGGCGGCCACTTGTACTACAACTCATCAACAGACCGACGGTGACAAAGACCAACGGTCTAGGGACAGATGGCTTACGCGATCAGACTGCTGACGGTGAAGATAAGGAGCCTGCAGTAGACCCAGAGGAATGGGGAGAATTTCTGCATGTGCCCGGAACCAAGTTTTTCAACTTCAATAAAATTAGAGAAGAGATCATGAAAGAGACAGAGGCAAAAACTGGAAGAAATGCTGGTATATCTGCAGCGCCAATCAATCTGAGAATATACTCACCGAATGTTCTTACCTTAACTTTGGTAGACCTGCCTGGCCTGACAAAGGTCCCCGTCGGCGATCAACCAAAGGACATTGAACGGCAAATAAAGGATATGGTGTTGAAATTTATTTCCAAACCCAACGCAATTATACTTGCTGTGACTGCTGGAAACACTGATCTAGCTAATTCTGATGGCCTCAAATTGGCTCGAGAGATCGATCCAGAAGGCACGCGGACGATTGGCGTTCTCACCAAGATAGACCTCATGGATCAAGGCACCGATGTCGTCGATATTTTGGCTGGCCGAGTTATTCCACTTCGATTGGGATACGTTCCAGTTGTCAATCGTGGGCAACGTGATATAGAGGCTCGGAAAGCTATATCGGCCGCTCTAGAGCATGAACAAATGTTTTTTGAGAATCATGCGTCCTACAGAACTAAAGCACAATACTGTGGGACTCCTTATCTGGCCCGTCGACTGAATATGATCCTCATGCACCATATTAAGAATACTCTTCCTGAAATCAAAGCTAAGATCCAATCGAGTCTGGCAAAGTATCAGCTAGAATTAGGCCAACTAGGCGACACGTTTCCTGGCAACAGTTCAAATACGGTGCTCAATGTCATTACCGAGTTTTGTAACGAATATCGCACGGTGCTGGACGGCAACAGTCAAGAACTTTCCTCTATCGAGCTTTCTGGTGGCGCTAGAATTAGCTTTGTCTTCCACGAATTATACGCCAACGGAATCAAGGCTGTCGATCCTTTTGACCAAGTTAAAGACGTTGATATTCGAACGATTCTATACAATTCATCTGGTTCTTCGCCAGCTTTGTTTGTCGGCACAACAGCTTTTGAAGTCATCGTGAAGCAGCAAATTCGTCGCTTCGAGGAAGCAAGTTTAAAATGCGTCAATTTAGTTTACGATGAACTTGTTCGCATATTGTTGCAGCTTCTCAATAAGCCGATCTTCAAGAGGTATCCAGGGCTTAGGGAGAAGTTCCATCTGGTTGTCATCAACTTCTTCAAGCAGTCTATTAGCCCTACTAATGCGCTCGTTACCGATCTGGTCTCGATGGAAGCGACCTACATCAATACAGGACACCCTGATTTTCTCAATGGACATAGAGCTATGGCTATTGTTAATGAGCGATTCAATTCGGCAAAGCCAGTTCCTGTTGATCCAAAAACTGGCAAGCCACTTCCTCAGCAGCAACAAACCAGCCAAACGCTTGACAATAACGAAAACGGTGGATTCTTTGGAAGTTTTTTTGCTGCGAAAAATAAAAAGCGAATGGCGGCCATGGAAGCTCCTCCACAAGTCCTTAAAGCATCTGGAACTTTATCCGAGCGAGAGTCTATTGAGACAGAAGTCATCAGTGAGTGTCTTTATGTTTGCGTACTAACAGTAGAATTACTGATACAGTCCTACTTCAATATTGTGAAGCGAACAATGATCGATATGGTGCCAAAGAGCATAATGCTCAAATTAGTCATGTTCACAAAGGACGAGATGCAGCGGGAGCTTCTTGAGAATCTCTACAAAGTGGATGTACTCGACGAATTATTAAAGGAGAGTGATTTTACCATACAAAGGAGGAAAGAGTGTCAACGGATGGTCGAGTCTCTGAAGCTGGCGAGCGATATTGTTAGTGCGGTATGATTTTAGAGGGAAGTAAACCGTCATGCGCACTAGAATTGTTTGGCCGCGAAGGTCAAGGACTATTCATTACATAGAGATGGGTTCATCATAAATACATGGGTGCGTCACAAGACAAAGTTCAAGTCCACAGCGTAGGATTTCGCAGCGACCAGAATGCGCCAGTCGTACATCCGACACTTTGTGTTTGTGCCGATTAATCTCGACAACAAATGCCGCGTCAATCGTCGTTGCTGAGAGTCGATGAGAATAATACTTTGATCCGTAAGACACGCCAATGACTCTTCCAGCAATACGGATCCTGTCATCCCCAGCTTTCCAAGTAGTCTTTGGACAAGTTCAATATGAGATTGGAGGGTGTTGTAGGATAGGTAGACATGCGATGGATGCTGCAGTATGTGGCACACTGAACTCGTGTCCTGACAGCAGCGAGAAGGGCTTGATCGAGTGGAAGGACCGGGTTCCGTCGAGCCTGACTGAGTCTCTGCGGTACTTGTTACTCGGTTGCGAGTGACTTGTCGTCCGTATTCCAAGGCTGGTCGAGACTCTAGGCCGGCAGCATTGCTCCTGACGGCCAGGTGCTGAAGATCACGAAAAGACACACAATCGAGCCACCCTCGGTCGGATTGACACTTTACAAAGCGAGGAAATCTCAGAACATAATAGTTGGTACGAGGAGCAACGTCAAATCCAGCGCCCAGCAGTTCAAAGACCGCGGGTGTGTCGAAGAGGACTTCCATTTGAGAAAGACCCTCGGTGAATTCAAGATGGTAGCCATGATAACTGTCCATCTTTGCAGGATCCATCGTTTGAAATGCAAAATGAAAGTGCAAAAGGTCTGCCAATTCAAATCCATATGAAACTGTAAAGAGTACTCTTATCGACCCTTGTTGAATAGCTCCAATAAAGAAAGTGTTGAGTACTCGCCTTCCTGAAAGTTGTCCCTTCTCTCTCTTGGGATCAAATGATGCACCAATACAGAGGAAATCTGCGGTATCTCCACAGCCATTGATGTAGTCTTGCTTCAACTTTGCCCATCTTCGGGGCCCAGCATCACTATTTTTCAGAATAATGCCTTCGCCATTGGAGCTGATGACACCATTGTACGCTTTTTGCAATGTTTGAAGATGATTGGAGAGTACGGGATACGATTCTGCAAGCATACAGCGGCCTATGATAGGACGCAAGGTCTGAGACAATAGGTGACGACGAAAAGAATAATTTCTTTCCATTAGAAGCTCTTCATCCATCATCAAAACATCAAATATCACAGCACAGAGATGTGCGTTTGGAGCAGGTGATTGCAAAGGGTCCCTACCCAGTGGCAATCCTGCCCGCGAAACATGATAGCGCAGTCTGCTGAACTGTTGAATTTTCTTTTCCGCGTCGCAATACACCACGAGTTCCCCTTCGAGGATACAATTCCGGAATTTAGCGGTTTGTGTGGCTTCTAGGATGGCCCCAAGAATATTCTTCCGATCAAGTGTCGAATCACGGCCACTTTTGCTGTATATTGTGATGGGATGTCCTTTGCTTCGATCAATATGGATTTGCATTCTTTCGCCATCGTATTTTACCTCTGCAAAACAATCTGCGTAATCGACGAGTCTCCAAGCATCTTCTATCCCTCTAGCCTTGGCGCACGAGACAACCGCAATTGGGTAATTAATCTTGCACTCCGCCTCATGTGGGCTTCCAGCATGAAATGCTACATCCACAGCTGTATGCAGATCATTTTGCAGAGCAAAAACATTCGACAGCCCAGGCTGTACAAGATCAATAAGTTTGCTACTTGGAATAGCGATCGGAATAGGTAAGTTGGCAACAAGACGTAGTGCCCACTTGATCTCGACACTTGAGAGAGGCACAAGTATCTGTCGCAGCAAGTTTTTGGAGCTGTCAGATTTACCTCGAGCATGAATTCGCCGCGCAGAGAAGCGACTCCTGGACGCTAACTTCTCCAATAAGTCGTCTAGCGCAACAATACACAAGCCGTTGGATGACGTTTGATGTTCTGCGCGAGATGCAAGCCTCTGCACATATAGACCAAGGTCCCCTGAACTCTGCTTCCACCGTTTTAACGAGGCAGCTCGCGTAGAGCCATAGCCGAGCACACGGACTAGGTACTGAGCGAGTGAGTCTTCACTGAAACCATATTTCCGGTCCGTGCGCAAAGAAGGGTCCAAGATGCTGAGAAAAGCAACAATTACGCGTGGGTCTTCACGAAGAGAGTTCTCGTGATGCTTCACCCACGACGTGATATTGGCCCATGCATGTACGTAATTCTTCCTCTTTGCCTTTGTCTTGTTTCCATGTTCCAAGGTCTCCAACAGTTTCACGACCGAGGCAAAAGTTATCATTCGTTCATATTCTCCATCTGGTTGAGGGCCGGTATTTACAAGTGGACGGGATGACCACAGAAAGCCAGCGAAATGCCCTCGAGGACTTGGAGAGGTTGGAGGGGGCCATCGCAGACAGACTCGCCGACAATTCGAAGTCGTGGAAGCGGAGACTGGCTCGAGAGCACGAGATTGCAGGATTCATCGAGAGGATTAAAGCTCGGTCGCAGTTCTTGTCAGAGTCGTTTGAGGACGCTGACGGGGCCAGCAAAAAGGAAGTCGAGCTGCTGAGTGGAGGAGGAGGGGGTGACAATAGCATAGAAGCCATCTATGACGGATTCTACTCGAGACTGCAGTCCATCAAAGACTTCCATCGCCGAAATCCAGATCAGAGAGTCCAAGACTATGAAGAAGAGTACAAGCATACGGATGATAAGTTGATTGATAACAAGTTCTCGGGAGAAGAAGGCTTCGGAAGATTCCTAGACCAGGTCGAGTTTCACGAAATGTACGTCAATCTGAAGGGCGTACCACGGCTGACCTATCTTCAATATCTCGACAGCTTTGATGACTTTGCCGCTGTTCCCGTGGATGCAAAGAACGCATCTTATCTTACCTATCTCGTCGCTCTTTCCACCTATCTCGAAAGCTTTCTTCGCCGGGTCAAGCCATTATCTAGTCCTGAGGCTCAGATACGACGGATCCAGGACGAATCACATACTGTATGGAGAGGCGTCCAGGAGGATCCACTCTACTGTACTGTGTGCGATCGTCGGTATTCGAAGCAGACTGTATTTGATGCCCATGTCGGCGGTAATCGGCATAAGAAGCTTGCGAGCGAAAAAGGCACAGCAAATGGGACTGGACGTGCCAAAAGTAGACAACATGCTATAGCTGAATACGAGTACCGAGTTGCACATCTTGCTGAGCTCCTCAAGGGACAACGGCAAGAAACGAAAACGAATGTCGAGCGCAAGCAATCACTGACTGAAAGTGAGCGACAGTTGGAGTTGGAGGCCGATTCTGATGCCGATCATGATATTGAAGTGGAGGTGGAAGGGGATCCGAGTGACCAAGAGGACGGCCAAGATGACAAGCTCTACAACCCACTGAAAATTCCGCTTGGTTGGGATGGAAGGCCGATACCCTACTGGATGTACAAACTGCACGGCCTGGGCGTGGAATTCTCCTGTGAGATATGTGGAAACCATGTGTATATGGGTCAGAGAGCCTACGAAAAACATTTTATGGAGTTCAAGCACACGCATGGATTGAAGTGCCTTGGCATACAAAACTCCGTGCTCTTCAAAGATGTCACACAGATCCAGGATGCTGTGCACCTCTGGGAAGCCATTAAACTGAAGAAACGGAAGCAGGATAGTGAACAGGAAGCCACTGTCGAAATGGAAGACGACGACGGAAATGTCATGACTGCACGCCTCTATGAAGACCTGAAGAAGCAAGGACTGCTGTAGCTGCAGCTCACCTTGATGTATCATAAATCCTGTCTGTCCCATATGTAAGCCGATTCCGAGATATTGCAAAAAAGGAACCAAACCACACACATGGAGCAGACATTTATAGCAATCAAGCCAGACGGTGTACAGAGAGGTCTCGTGGGCCCGATCATCACACGCTTCGAACAGCGGGGATACAAGCTGGCCGCAATCAAGCTGGTGACACCGTCCAAAGAGCATCTCGAGAAACATTGTATGATTCCTTCCACTCGCAGCTAATTATTTCAGATGAGGATCTTGCCGACAAACCCTTCTACGCAGGACTCGTTCAGTACATGCTCTCAGGACCGATTGTGGCCATGGTATGGGAAGGCAAGGACGCCGTGAAGACCGGCCGTACCATTCTTGGTGCCACAAATCCACTAGCGTCCGCACCCGGAACCATTCGTGGAGACTACGCAATCGATGTCGGGCGAAACGTCTGTCACGGCTCTGATGCAGTCGAGTCTGCAAAGCGGGAGATTGCATTGTGGTTCAAGCCGGAGGAAGTGGCAAAGTACAAACAAGCGCAGCATGGATGGATCTATGAGAAGTAGCCAGCCCCTGTATCAAAAGCTAGATAGAAAGAACACCATGACAATTTTGCATTAGACATCGTCGACCATTCATTTATGCCATTTGACATACTGAAAACGAATGAAGACGCAAGGCTTGGCGTGCTTGAGCTGAATGGCATTGCTATACAAACACCCAATTTCATTGCCCCATCTTCACGAGGATGTGTACCACATGTAACTCCAGACAATCTCTTACAAATCCCTGCCGTAGCCGGAATCTACACTGCTTTCGAAGACTGTATGTAATACAAGAGAGAGGGAAACTAAACAAAGTCTTGGCTCGTTCTACGACCCCAATTTTGCAGTTTGATGGCAGACTGAAAGACTTTATTTGCATTCCCCTTGACCGGCTGGTCATACTCGCTGCACGTCGGTCCTCTGCATTGCCAGCACCGAACGCAAACTCAAACACTAGCATTAATGTTTGTATTGTGGATGGCTTTGCAGATATGCAATTGGAGGACTACACTCGGGCTGTTCGTCAACTGCTGCCTGACGTTGCAATTGCTCCGGGCGACATTCCCTTTCAAAAGCCTGGAAGAAACAGAGTCGCAAAGATGCTTCAACGGACGGAGCAATGGCTCGTGGGTATGCTCGAAGCTAGACAGGAGAGTAGTGCCATTTTTGCTAGCATCGTTCCCCTTCAGCTTGATGTCCAACAAGAGTACCTACAGACACTAAAAGATAAAGCACTAGATGGCATCGCGCTCCACGATGCTGCACATGCTAGCCAGCTGGACATCTATGGCATCAGCAACTTGGTGCGCATCCTGGTCATCCCAAATTCTGGCCCACGAGACATGCTTCGTTCCATTGCACATGGTGTCGATCTTGTGACTGCAGATTGGCTAGTAGATGCAACGGATTCGGGCTTTGCGCTAGTCTGTCATTTCCAAGAGATCTCTAATGATATCGAACATGCGCTCGTGATTGATTTATGGGAAGAGATGTATGCCGGAGACCCTGATTCAATACTGTCGGGTTGCTCATGTGCAGCATGCAGGAATCACACTCGAGGGTACATTCACCATCTCTTGCAGGCCAAAGAAATGCTGGCGTGGGTCCTCTTACAGATGTAAGCATGTTGACACTTGAACTAATGTAGGCATAATTTGCATCATTTGGGTGAGCTTATGACATCCATTCGGCAAGCTATCGCGAACGACAGCTTTCATCCCTTGCTTACAGCTTTTGAAAGGACACATCCTGCTGGTCTGCCGCTGAGGAAAGGCAGGCCGCCAACAGTCCGCGGATACCAGCGTTCAGAGACTTTTGACAAGAATACTCGGCCCCCCAGCTGGACACTGCGTCGACCACAAGACCTTAATTAGGAGAGAATACTCTTCACGATGGGTGCAATTTGTTTTCTGCTGGCTTGAACATTCTCCTGCTTCCATGCAGCCCAGTCAGCAGGGCATGATAACTTGGATAAGTGAAGTTCCTGACCTGCGACCTCGAATTTTTCAAAAAAGTTCGAGTCCGAGGACCATATCAGGATCTCACGCGCAAAATCCTGGCCGCTACCTGTTGTTGTTGTGACGATGTGGAGCAAGAGCGCGCGCTCACGGATCCATTTCTGGCATTCACTGTACCAGTCCTTACTGGACGTGCATGTTTGGAGGCTCTCTGTGATGGCAGACATACCAACCTTTGTAGTCCCAGGTTCAAACTCTTTATAGTCACGTCTAAGGATATCTCGTATGGACATACCCTTCGTCTCCTGCTTGGCCTTCACCAGGCCCGTATAGAAGTCTTTGTCGAAAGGATGTTGTAGAATCCTCACTGCTGACCTGTCGTGTTCTGTAACTCGGTTCGTCATGTACTGCGTATCTATATGGATGGCAGCCAGCAGGAGAAGCTTCAAACTTTTCGTTGCAGTGTGCAGTTCTCGTTCAAAGTGCTCCACCACAAGACTCGTACAGCTCCCGCTCGGCGTAATAATTCTTGGATTGGCGTTATGGTAGCTTCCTTCATCTGCATGATGATCGATGATGGCACTGACGCGGCCTACATGTTTTAGGCACTGTGGCAGCACATTATGGTCAACCAATGTGACATCGCATTCCTTGACGTCTACGATGTCGTCCAAGAATATGAGGTCTGAAGAGTTGATGCCAGTTTGTCTCATCAGCCATTGATGCTCCGGACGGAGTCGTAGATCCTCGCGTTCAATACTCAAGACCGGAATAGACGCGCTGTGGAGATCATTTGTCTGTCCATCAGCAACGTCTGCGAGGAAGGCATAAGCCAAAGAGCATGAGAAGGAGTCAAGGTCGCACGCTTCATTGCCAAAGACGAGTCTGCGGTATTTCTCTTCACGCAGCCGGATCTTTGCCTTGTGTACGTACTCGGCAATTGTTAGCATCCTTCCTTCACTCTACTCTTGTGATAAGTTAAAGTTGATTGCTTAATAAACACGCTTGCTACTTGCTACTGCCAAACCACGAAGAGACATTCGACTTGGCCTTTGCAGCGTCTGCTTCCACTCTCCTGTCTGCCCGGTCAATAGACTCGTTGATATTCTTTCCAGCCTCTTTTCTCTTTTGCTCGAGCGTCTTGCTGGTGTCGTCTACAGCCTGCTTGCCTTGGTCCCAGGTATTTTCGGCGCTCTTTCGCGCATCGTCATACGTCGACTTTGCCTCGGCAGCGGCCCTGTCCAACTTGGCCCCCGCCTTCTCTCCGTACTCGCGTCCTTTCTCCATGGCGGAGTCCCTGTCGCTCTTGAACTCACTCTTCACCTTGGCATAGCCGACATTGGCATCGTGCTCGGCGATCCTAACGGCTTGCTTGGGCTGTCCAGAGGACTGGTAGAGGTAGTAGCCGCCTGCAGCGACGACGGCGAGGCCCGTGATGCGATAGAAATTGCGAGACATTTGGCTTGGTGGGGGGAGGTGTGGTGGGTGGGTGGCTGGTGTTTACTGTGATATGACGTTGGAATCACGGGATCCTGGAGGAGGAGGAAGGGATCAAATATGTACAAGCAAGAGCTGGCGCGGTGTCGGCTGGAACCTGACCGCGTGCACACCGCCAGCGCGCACGACCTGGCACCACTGCGGGCACACCTCGGCCCAGAGCTCGAGCGTGTCCTGCGCCTCGCGAGCCCCTGTCAGTCCACGCATGGAGGTCGTGATCTTGGAGGTGAGGTCGGCCATGCTGAAGGAGTACGTCGCAGAGGATTGGGTGAGGAGGAGCACGATCTCCATGACTTCCTTCATGCGCGTCTTTGCATTTGTCTTTTGAATCTCCTCCACGCTCGGCTCCTTCCTCGTCTTTCGCGCCGCCTCCTTTGCACGTATCCGCTCCACAAGACTCATGGCCCTTGAGGCCGTGTCGCACGCGACTTCCTGTGGCACCGTCTGTTCCACCACCGGCCTTTGCATGTCCAGGCGCCGCTGGGAAGGAGGCTTGACCGTCACATGCCGTTGGATCCCTCCGACCGGACAGACAGGGAGGGCAATCTTGTCCAGAAACCTGGCCAGTCTGCCGGGGTCGCGTTTGGGAACTGTCATGATGAGCGTGTTATCGCTCCGCCTGGAGACCATGTAGACGGGCTCGATGGCCAGAATCTGCAGGAGATGCTGCTCCGTGCACGTCCGCTTGACCAAACGCGAGACATTCTTCAGCACGCGCTCGACTGGGACGGTCGTGTCTGCTTTGTAGAAGAGGACCGTATTCTCAATTCCCTGCACAAACCTCAGCAGAAGGTCCTGCTGCTCCTTCCCCTCGGCTGATTCCTCGCGTTTCCGCTTGGCGCCCCCTGGCCCCGGCTTGCTGGTCCTGAAAGCGAGTGTTTGCTGTTGGATCATCACAGATTATCAGATCATCAAATCAGATAAGAAGGTGCAAAATGAGCGCTCCAGCTCCCAGACTGCGCACAATCAAGCAGCCTGCGCTGCCGGCTGCAGACACCCGGGAGCAGAAGTTCTGGCGCTCCTTCAAGCTGCCAGTGATTGCCAAGGACTACGCGCCCATCACGCACGTCTCGTGCTGCGCCCAGGATCCATGGGACTTTTGCATCTCGAGCGGGGCCAGGGTGCAGGTCTTCTCGGGCAAAACACGCAAAATGATCAAGAACATCAGCAGGTTCCAGCAGAAGGCCTACTCGCCCCAGATCCGCCGGGATGGGAAGCTGCTGCTGGCCGCCGATGAGTCGGGCCTCCTGCAGGTCTTTGACATGGCAAGCAGGAATATTCTAAAGTCGCTCAAGGGCCACTCGCTGCCTGCCCACTGCGCCCAATGGCACCCTGAAGACCTCACCCAGTTTGTCTCTGCCTCGGACGACCGGAGCGTGAAACTATGGGACCTAAGTGCTTCGGAGCCGGTGCGCGCTTGGCAGGCGCACACCGACTACGTCCGTGCTACAACATTCAGCGGAGATGGTGGCGTCATCGTGTCTGGGGGTTATGATGGGCTGGTGAAGGTGTGGGATCCGCGGAGTCCAGACTGTGTCTTGCAATTCGATCAAGGGTCTCCCGTCGAATGCACCCTATCGCTGCGCAACAAGACTATTGTCTCAGGCGGCAGGCACATGCATGTGTGGGACTTGGTGGGCGGCAAGCGGCGACACGTCATTGGTGCCCACCAAAAGACGGTCACATCGCTCTGCACCAACGGTGCTGCAACACGAATCTTGTCGGGTGGCTTGGATGGTCTGGTGAAAATCTACGACGATGCCTGGAAGGTCATCCACGGGGTCAAGTATGGCGGACCTGTCCTGGCGTTGAGCGTGAGCCCAGATGATCGCCATTTCCTTGCCGGCACCGCCAACGGCATCCTCTCTATCCGTACGCGCCCATCTCCCAAAGCCCAACAGGCAGCGCGTGTGAAGAGTGCGGCACAGAAGCGACGGCTGGCTGGTCGGCAGGACGACGGGCGTGGGGAAGATTACATTGTCGAGAAGGATCGGAGGAAGCGTCTGAAGCCCGTGGAGCGCTTGCTGCTGGCATACAGGTTCACGGAGGCTTTGGAAGCTGTCCTCTCGCCCTCTACACCGGCCACCACGACATTCACCCTCCTGGTCGAACTACGACACCGAGGCGCCTTGCGCGTGGCATTGAATGCATGCGATGAATCCACTCTCGACCTGCTCTTCCTCTTCATCACGCGCCACCTCTCGAGGCCGCAGTTCATCCTCGTGCTCACCCACGTGTCCATGATCCTCATCGACATCTACGGCGGCACGTACGGCCGGAGCAAGCTAATGACGCTGCTGCGCCACAATGTGCGGCGCCAGGTGGAGCACGCAAAGGACGCCACGCGGATGCAGGGAATGTTGCAAATGTACATGTAGATACCTCTAGAGAATTGGTGGTCATTACTACTGATCGTTGACGACACCGCCAGGCCGCCGGGCGATGCAGCGACTGTACTACTTTGCGGCGCTCGCTATTTTTGTCGCCGCCGCAGTGCTCACAGTCACGGCTGTGAGCCTTCCGCGGTGGGTCTCGCTCGATCTCACGGACGTGGACAGGCTGTCGTATGGACTGACACGGAAATGCTCCTCCCTGACCCAATCCTGCCAGCCCTTCCCCCGCGTGGCGGACTGCGTTGGCGAGGAGAAGACCTTCTGCTCGCTCTGGAGGTCTACAGACTATGCAATGTGGGTGGGCATGGTTCTTGAGGCCGCCACCGTCGTGGGCTTCATACTTGCGCTCGCGGGCGGGCGAGCACGCCGGGAGTCGGCCTGGAAGGTGCTTTCAGGGTTGATTGTATTGACGGCGCTTGTGCAGATGGCGGCAATGATCATTGTGGCTGCTCTCTTTGAACACGATGATCGGTTCAGTCTGGGCTGGGAGTTGGATGTCGGGTGGATCCTCACCACCGTCAGCTGGGTCGTCATGCTCTTGGCCGCCGCCTCCTTTGTACTCCTGGCTAAGCTACTTCCGCCGAAGGAGGGTTACGAGCTAATTCCTGACCCACGGCCGTACCCGCCCCGCGTGGAGCATTTGCGGTCAGGCAGCTGAATGGAAGAAGTGCATTCGGAAGGTCATCCATCTTCCCTTGAAAAAGGACCGGTGGGGTTTCATGGGAAAAAGTGTACATTGTTCAGGGTTTGTATGGTACAAAGGGTCTCTATATCTTTCTCTTTTTGGCATCAAATATGTACTCCTCCGTGGAGCCATGGCTGCGTGCTTTTTCGTTGCGCGATTCCGGAAAGGTGGGCAGACCTTCCTCCTTGGCTGGGCGTGGTGATTCTGTAAACCATTCCGACTGTAGTGCCCGATGCACGGCAGTTCGCTTCGACGGGTCGTAGGTCAGGCAGCTATTGAGCAGCTGCACAGTCGCTTCGCCAAATTCTTTAAAGCGCCGATGAAGGGTAGAAAAGCGCTGGTCGCGCGGTTTATAGTCTCGGGCGTGCGGAAGACCGCGCCAGCCAGGCCATATCGTGTCGTTGGGAGTGCCAATGAGATTGACAATCAGGTCGAGCTGCTCAAACTCATTGTTCCCTGGCAACACCGGCTTTTGGATGAGTAGCTCGCCAAGTATGCAGCCTGCAGACCATACATCTACACTCATCGCATACTGCGTGGTCCCAAGCAGCAGCTCAGGGGCTCGGTACCAGATCGTGGTCGTCCCGGGCGTCATGTTCTCTGCCACCGCCCGAGCAATCCCAAAGTCTGCAATTTTGAGTGTCCCCCGAGCATTCACGAGGAGGTTCGACAGCTTGATGTCCCTGCATTAAGCCATCTCTACTTGATCCTACCTGTGCACAACACTATTCCGATGGAGATAGTCCAAGCCAGACAAGAGCTGGCGAAACAAGCATTTGACTTCCGACAGGGAATACTTTACTCTTGCTACATCCAAAAGATGTGCTAGATCCTACCGTCAGCCCCCCCTTCCTTGGCACCCATACCTGCTCAGCGTACTCCAAGACGAGATGGGTCTCCGAAAGGCTGCTGCCGACTGCAATATCGAGCACATTCACCACATTTCGGTGTCTGAGAGATTTCAGAAGCGAGATCTCGCGTAGAGCAGTCAATGATATACCATCCCTGCGCTCATCGTTCGTCGTTCGCAGCGCCTTTAGCGCTACGATCTTGTCGTGCTTGCTGTCGTGAGCCCGGTACACGACCCCGTATGCTTGTTTACTACGCCAAAGAACAATGAAACAACTTACTTCCTTCGCCCAGCCGATTGACAAGCTCAAAGTCTTCCAAGTCTCGGCATGCTCCCAGGAATTTATCGAAGCGCAGCTCAACCTCTAATCCATTGATGGACGTGATTTTCATGACTCCACGCGACCAGGTCAACGCTGGAAAGAGGTCGCTGGAGTTCTACGTACATTCTACACCATAGACTCGTAATGTATGCGCAACTTCTCTTCCTCCCTCTTGGCTCTATGCTCGGTCAATCGCGACTTTTGGTGGTGAGTTTGTTCCTGTAGCACGGTCAGCAAGTACATGGAGAAGCGCGTTTACCAAGCAGCTAAATCATAAAGAAATGTCCCGGGAAAGATTTGAAAACATCTTTCGTGGGCTGGTTGAGGAGATTGTAGGACATCTAGAGTCCCTACACATGGCTCCGGAAGCCGTGGAGTGGTGCAGACGGAATCTGCTGCACAATACATTCGGAGGCAAATTGAATCGTGGCCTGGCCGTTCTCGACACTGCCCGTATTCTCCTCGGGAGGGAACTAGATGAAAAGACGTATCACGATGCCGCAATCCTAGGATGGTGCGTGGAACTGCTCCAAGCCTTCTTCCTAGTTGCTGACGATATCATGGACGAATCCAAGACGCGAAGAGGCCAGCCCTGCTGGTATCTGATGCCTCACGTAGGCAACATCGCCATTAATGACGCCTTCATGCTGGAGTCGGCTATCTTTTTCCTCCTGAAGAGGCACTTTCGAGGTGCTTCTTGGTATGTCGACGTGCTCGAACTCTTTCACGACGTCACCTTTCAGACAGAGCTCGGGCAGCAACTGGACCTATTGACCTCTCCTTTAGACTCGGTGGATCTTTCAAAGTTCACATTGGAGAAGCACTCCTTCATTGTCATCTACAAAACTGCTTTTTATTCCTTCTATCTACCAGTAGCATTAGCGATGCATATGGTGGGTATCGCCGATCCGAAAGATCTCCAACAAGCGAGAGATATTCTTTTGCCACTTGGCGAATACTTTCAAATTCAGGATGATTTCTTGGATTGCTACGGAGATCCAGAAGTGATTGGGAAAATAGGTATGGATATCCAGGACAACAAGTGTAGCTGGCTCATCAATAAAGCCCTGCAAAAAG
>JAABUO010001420.1_pt1 | contig 31588 bp, 32 predicted proteins | sample 5559291 | NCBI WGS metagenome assembly JAABUO01 (sample SAMN10711878, study PRJNA513372) | rock metagenome | isolation source: Antarctica rocks | place: Antarctica: Victoria Land, Finger Mt sud | reverse complement strand
TCACTGTTGTTTCGATTTCTGTTTCATCTTCTGCTTTCTTTTTTCGAATTTGCAATGTATTAATATACATCACTATGTTTTTCGTCTTTTTGATAATTCTTTCTAATTCTCTATAGTGTGTATTGATTGTATCGCAAGTTTCGTCTTTTGCAAATTCGATTTGAAGTTTTGCTAAATGCTTGATTTCTTGCTCTCATGATTTCTTGAAGTGAGAAATTTCAATTTCTTTTATTGAATTCAATGTTTTTTGCACTTTGTTCAATATTCAATATATCTGCGTGAGTCTGTCTTTGCACTTCTTAGCTTTTCAAGATACATTCATCTTCATCTTGTTTCAGTTCAGATATTTTGATGCGTTCAGATCTAGATTCAATTCAATAGAGTATTAAGATGAGTACATAATAAATGTTCTTTTTCTGATAGAATGTTTTTTCAATAACTCAACTATTCAAATTGCATAGTTCTTGCACTTTTGATTTAATCATATCTTCATCGACGAAATTTCAACTTCTATTTGCATAGCATCTATCAATGATGTTTGAAACGCATTCAGAATTTTTCGTAATGCAGCGTTTTGCAGTTTGCGAAATTTGACTAAGTAGTTTTTTTGATTATTTCACCATATTTCGACGTCATAATCGCTAATAGATGTGATGCATGTCAGATATAACTACTTTTCTGATTTGACATTTAGTTTTCACTCGCTATTTATTAATTTAAACAACGAGTGTAGCGTTCTTGTGACTGTCGCGATTTTCGTTTGCACATGAACTTTGAAGTTGAGCTTTCGATTCAGTCAGACTTCTAGTCATCATACGCATGTTTTTGATTTTATGATCATGTTATTAAGTAGAATAATCATTTGATTGAGTGTCATCTTGTGACTTTCGAAGTGTATCAATTTAGATTTTGAGTCATCGAATTGCACTGCATTTTTCTTTGCTCATGTAAAAGCGATTTTTGCTGCATTTTTCAGCGTTTTTACATTCTTATCAATATTCTTTTTCTTCACGTATAGTGCTACGTCATCAATGTAGCTGAGTGACTGTAGATTTTCGATCTTTGCGCGAATCTTCGAAAATAAGTATCGAATATAAATTAGAAATAGAATGAGCGAAATAGATGAATCTTGTGATATTTCTGTGATTATTTTCTTTGATTTCTGACGTTCATCATCAAATGCTAAGTCAATAACTCCATTTTATAAGAAGCATTTTACTCAATTGATTAAATTGATTGATATTTTCAATTTAATCAATATTTTGATCAGCTGTTTCAACGTAACATGGTCAAAAGCTTCTTTGACATTTAGAAGTAAACAGATAAGCGTGTTTTCGCGACTTTTTGTCATTTGCGCATCATGTACTAGATTTAGTAAAAAGATATTACTAGTGAAAAAGAAAATTCAGATGAGAGCGAATATAAAGCACATCATCAAAATAGACAGCGATCTATTGAAGCATATAATATATCAAATCAATCGACAAGTTATAGAGCAGAATTGTATGATCAAAACAAGCTCTCATTCGACTCAATAGCTTCACAGATGACTGCGTCGCAAGTTAAAAATCGAAAATTGAAAATTTTCGCGCTCACGCAGGTCAAAATCGGCGACGAAACGAGAGTTCATCAACGCAGAAGAAAGAATCATCAATTCAGACAGTAAATTGATTGACAAATTAAAGAGCAAACTCACATAAAAAGAACAAGTCATCAATCGACTTCAGAACAGCACAGAAAACTGAGTGCTGACGCAAAAATCGAAATTGAACTCTTTTATGCTTGAAGATTGCACAGAGAACAACGTTGTTTCAGAGAAGTACAGCGTTTCTTATCAAATCACTATCTGTTTTATCTTTTCTTGATGTGCAAGACAATAAGTCAAGATCAGTCATTACTATTCTGAGCGAGATAAAGTAACTACTTTGATACATGAGATATAAAGCAATTGTGTCAAGCATTTTCTATCAAAAAAAGTAATCTAGACTCTTGTAGACTAGATTTATATCATTTTCATCTGACATGAGTTGATAATAAAAGACAATTTATTGCAAATTTCGAAATAGAAATTGAGAAATCTCTACACTAAAGTTACTGTCTAAGTGAAACGCTCTGAATAAGAGATTAAAGAAATATTTAAGTGATGTCAAGTAAATTTTCTAGAAGTTCGAAGCTTGAAACTCGAAAAAACTCTCTATGAAAAGAAATATAAAGAGTCGCTTCATGCATTCTTCTTTCTCTCATTTCACAGACATTAACGCGAAACTCAGCGAAAGCAATAGCTCAACGTCAGAATTCAAAATGTTAACGATAAAATTCAAAAAGTCAACGTTAAAGATTGAAATAAATTTATGAAATGAACTTAGCATGAGTTCATCAACAAGCAAACAATTGCAGAACAACATTGTTGATTTATTTCGCAGTCAACAAAAATCGCTCACATCAGCAAATAAAAAAATGCAATACATGTTTAGTTTACTTGATGCATTGATGCTAAATTCACATGCAAATGTGCATAACGATAAGAATACAATCAATCTGCGAAATGCGAATTCGCAGCAAAAAGAGCAAACACGAGCGATTGTGAAATTCAAAGAAATGAAAAAGCGAAAAGCGATGAAAAGTTCGCAAAAAGAAGCTAGCATTGAATTTAGTACTAGCAAGTGCTACGATGTCATCTCTAAAAAGATGCAGATAAAGAGACTGCGCGAAAGAATTGAATTTGCAGTCAATCAGCTAAGACAAGCAATATCAGAACAGAAAGAGACTATAAATCATAGTTTAATTTACATTTGAAAAGCATGCAATGAAAGCATAGAAAACTCGATTCAGAAGCAAATTGATCGACTTCAAAGTTAAACAAACAACAAACTGAAAATCATTCTACAATTAATTCAACAGAATGCTGAAAACATTAAAAAGAAAATCAATGCAAAGCAAATGACAGAGAATTCGCAAATCTTGCAAAAGATGCAGTCAATAACAAGATTTATCTGTACAAGATGCTGACTACGAATCTTCTGCAAGCTATGCTTGTCAGAAGAGCTGAACAATCTCATTGACAGAGCAGTAATAGCGCGATACGTGCATGTTACGCTCACATACACAGAATGAGCATTGCATTGCGATGCTCACAAACAACAAGATCATGTGATCAAACAGCGAACGAAAGTTCACGTTGAAGTGATCAACTTTCACAATACACAGATCAAGCATTGCATCATGATGCTCACAAACAACTCAAAGCTCATTTAGTCTGCTCAACTAGATGATCAAACAGCGAACGAAAGCTCACGTCGAAGTGATCAACTTTCACAATACACAGATTGCTCATCTAGTCTGACTAACTAGATGATCAAACAGCAAATAAAAGCTCACGTCAAAGTGATCAGCTTTCATAATACACACAGATTGCTCATTTAATCTGACTAACTAGATGATCAAACAGCAAACGAAAGCTCACGTCGAAGTGATCAACTTTCACAATACACAGATTGCTCATCTAGTCTGACTAACTAGATGATCAAACAGCAAATAAAAGCTCACGTCAAAGTGATCAGCTTTCATAATACACACAGATTGCTTATTTAATCTGACTAACTAGATGATCAAACAGCAAACGAAAGCTCACGTTGAAGTGATCAGCTTTCATAATACACAGATCACTCATCTAGTTTGACTAACTAAATGATCAAACAGCAAATGAGAGTTCACGTCAAAGTGATTAACTTTCATAATACATTGATTGATCATCTAGTCTTTTCATCTAGATAATCAAACAGCAAACTCGAAAGCTTACGTCAAAGTGATCAGTTTTCATAATACATTGATTGATCATCTAGTCTCTTTATTTAGACGAGCAAACAGCAAATTTGAAAGTTCACATCGAAGTGATCAGCTTTTATAATACATCGATTGATCATTTAGTCTTCTCATCTAGACAATCAAACAGCAAACTCGAAAGCTCACGTCGAAGTGATCAACTTTCATACACAGATCAAAGCTCATTTAGCTTGCTCGACTAGATGATTAAACAGCGAACGAAAGCTCATGTCGAAGTGATCAGCTTTCACAATTTCGATTTGTTGATATGATCACTTGATTATATAAACAGATTGCACGCTCATATGCATACACAAACGATCTGACTGAGCAATAAGAAGATATATTGCAGCGACTAAAACTAGAATACATGTAATTTAACTCACACACAGCGCTTCAGTGCGACTATTTAGATAGATAGCATCATGTTTCATAGTCATAGACTGCATAAGCACGTAAAACTTGAAGAAATAAAAAAAATCAAAAATCGCAGAAGACGCAGAATTCGCAAACGTCGCAAGTCATGCAAAATTCGCAAAAATCAACGCAGAAGCTTACATATGTGCAAAAAGCAGCTCAAGTCACAAGCGCAAATGCAAATGCAAACATGAATGCAAATGCAAATGCAAAGGCAGGCGAATGAAATCGAATTATCAAGAAATTCTCGCCAAAATCACAAGAAATATCGTATCACGAAAGAAGACTCATTGTCAATCTCAAAAATGAGAACTGAACTTTAAAGACGATGAAAATGCGAGATTCGATGAATAATGCATTGAAAAAGGCGAAAATCGATCTAATAGTCATCACGATAGTCAAAACGCAAAAGAAAAACAACATTGCTCTGATGATCTTGAAAAAATACATCGCAAACATCTTACTAGCACAAAGAGCAATATGAAAGCATGTTTTTGATGTTAAAAGCATTAAGAAAGACGAGAAATGACACAAAATAGTCATACACAGTCTGAAAATCGAAATCTTCAACACGAAAACTGAAATAAAAAATCTAAAAACTAAATTAGAGTTCTTCAACCTTGAATTGAAACTAATAATCAATTCTATATGATTATTTAAAAGCGAAAATCGATCACGAATTAAACATGCATCGATGATTTTAGCTTTTAAAATCGAGGCAGAAGCACAAAGACATTTGAAAAAACGACTTTTAGCTGCGAGATCAACATATCAAACAGTTGAATATAAAGACTATTGATCAAATGATTAATGTCAAAAATGGTAAATCTTTGAACATTTACAAAACAAATGTAACAGATCATTAAGATGCTTGTACTGCGAGCGAAATCATCAGATCTGAAAGCATAAATGTCAACTATCTACATGCAAAGACAAGCAATCATGCAATCACATGATTTCGAATTGCTGCAACTGTCAAAATGCGCACTTCGCAAATAGCGTAAGATGCAAAACATATCAGACAGCTCAGTCTATTAACTTACAAAAAGATCATTTAATCACGAAATTGTAATAAGTATTGCATTTGAAATGTCACAAAACAATGTAAATGATGAAAGCTTTGCAAACACGTCGAATATTCGAATTTTACAGCACAATTGCGCAAGATCAACGCAAATTATGCATGCATGCATGAAATTTGCGAAAAACAAGACAAATATTGTTATACTACAAGAATCATGAATGAGAAACGAAAATATAACAATTTCGCATTCATCATTTATCTGCATCAAATCAAATGTTCAGAATACTCAAATCAAAGTACTGATATTTGTTGCAAAAAACGCAAAGAAATTTACATGCACATCAAGATCAGACATAGTCAATAGCAAAGATATGCAAGCGATATCAATAATAAACAATAAAATTCAAAGAGAAATTTTATTGTTCAATATTTACAACGAAAAGTCACAAAACGCAGATGACGAGCAATTATACATGATTGAGCGAGAATTAGCAAAAGTTATGCTAAATTCTGAGCAAAAGGTTATTATCGTCGAAGACTTTAATGCACATCATAGTTGATGAAACGCAAAAATTTCAAACTTTATTAGAACGAAAGCGTTAATAAATTAAGTAAATTTACATAAATGCAATCTGATTAACACTTCTGATATAAACACATATCACAGTTATTCAGATCAGTCAAGCTCGATACTTGGTTTAGCATTTGCATCACGTAATCATATCAAGAATTGACATATAGATGAGAACGCAGACACAGAATTCAATCATGAAGTAATTCTATTTACAATAGTTATGAAAAAGATGAAGTTGATCGAAAATTCGTTGAACGCGTCATACAATCTGCAAAAAGTCGACTGAAAAAACTTTGATGAGCATTTGCAAAACACGAAAGACAAAATGATTGTCAAGATGCAAAGAATCACGAGTTTAGAAGCAAAAGTCATTTATTTGACTGAATGCATCAAGAATACAGTGAAATTATTCGTATTTAAACAGCGAATATGCGCAAAATCAAAACTCTGATGAAACAATGAACTCATCAAAATGTGAAAGACGCTGTCGTCAAAAAAGCGAATCTGAAAAAGATGCAGAAAGAACGATGCATGAGCAGAGATAGTGCAAATGCGAAATTCGTATCATGATGCAATAAAGCTGATCAAAAATCAATTCTGAATCAATTCTTTGAACAACGTTGAAGAAAAAGAAGTGTTTCAGACATACAAGTTCACTAAATCACGTCTAATTGAAAAGCTACTTTCGATACAAAACTTGCAAAAAGAATTGAAAATTGAATTCAATGAAAAGTGCGAGGCATTTCTGAAAGCAATGTACTTATCATCTTCGAAAATTCAAATCAATGAAGAATTACTATTGAACGAAAGTATACAGTGATCAAGAGTTATCAAAGAGAAAATCAAGCACGCTATTAACTTCTCAGCACTCAGAAAAGCACTCGAATCAGATGATATGTCATTTGTAATCATACAGCTAGTGTACAAAAGCATATTGAAAATCTTCAATTTAATGTACTCAGATTTGATTGAAAATGATTATCATTCAAAGATATGACGCGAAGACACGAGAATTATTCTGAAAAAATCAGACAAGTCGAATTATTCAATTTCAAAGACATACAGAATTATTATGCTGCTAAACTGTTTAGACAAAGTAGCAGAAAAAATAATAGCAGTGCAACTGTCTTACACAGCTGAAATTAATGACAAGCTGCTGAATTTTGATCAAATAAAAGACAGAAAACAAACATCAGTTATAAACGCAGTATTAAATCTAGTACATGATGTGCAAATGACAAAAAGTCGCGAAAACACACTTATCTGTTTACTTCTAAATATCAAAGAAGCTTTTGATCATGTTACGTTGAAACAGCTGATCAAAATATTGATTAAATTGAAAATATCAATCAATTTAATTAATTGAGTAAAATGCTTCTTACAAAATCAAGTTATTGACTTAGCATTTGATGACGAAAGTCAGAAATCAAAGGAAATAATCACAGAAATATCGTAAGATTCATCTATTTCGCTCATTCTATTTCTAATTTATATTTGATACTTATTTTCAAAGATTCGCGCAAAGATTGAAAATCTACAGTCATTCAGCTACATTGATGACGTAGCACTATACGTGAAGAAAAAGAATATTGATAAGAATGTAAAAACGCTGAAAAATGTAGACTGATCGCGTCAAGTCGAGTACTTAAGTTCGAGTCGAGTTGGAATTTTTTTGAAAAAGTGTCGAGTCGAGTTGAGAAGCTTGACTCGATAACTCGACTCGAAAACTCGACTCAACTCGACAAGATATTAGATAGGTGTAAATAGCTTGATTGAACAGTCTTCATGATCTTCTTCATGACTTTCTATCATGTTTTCTCGTCATGACTCTCTATCAAAGTCAAACGATCTTCATGTTTTCCCTTCATGTTTTTCTTCATGTTTCTCTTCATGTTTCTCGTCATGACTCTCTTCATGTTTCTCGTCATGACTTTCTTCATGTTTCTCTTTATGATTCTCTATCAAATGATCTTCATGTTTCTCTTCATGACTTTCTATTAAAAGATAATGCAAAAGTCAAAAACCGGAAAAATTTCTATATTTAGCTCTCTTGATGTCAAGCTTGAGTTCTTGACGAGTCGAATCAAGTTGACTCAATTCTCAGTCGAGTCGAGTCGCGTCAAGTTGAAAATATGAGCAACTCGACTCAAGTCGAGTTGAAAATGTGAGCAATTCGACTCAATCTTGATTTGAGTTCAAAATGTCAACTCGAAACTCAACTTGATGATCAGTCTAGAAAAATGCAGCAAAAATCGCTTTTACATGAACAAAGAAAAACGCAGTGCAATTCGATGACTCAAAATTTGAATTGATACACTTTGAAAGTCATAAGACAACACTCAATCAAATGATTATTCTACTCAATAACATGATCATAAAATCAAAGACATGCGTATGATGACTAGAAGTCTGACTGAATTGAAAGCTCAACTTCAAAGTTCATATGCAAATGAAAATCGTGACAGTCACAAGAACGCTACACTCGTTGTTTAAATTAATGAATAACGAGTGAGAACTAAATGTTAAATCAGAAAAGCAGTTATATTTGACATGCATCACATCTATTAGTGATTATGACGTTGAAATATGATGAAATAATCAAAAAAGCTACTTAGTCAAATTTCGTAAACTGCAAAACGCTACATTACGAAAAATTCTGAATGCATTTTGAACATCATCAATAGATGCTATGCAAATAGAAGTTGAAATCTCGTCAATGAAGATATAATTAGATCAAAAGTGCAAGAACTATGCAATTTGAATAATTAAGTTATTGAAAAAACACTTTATCAGAATGTGATGATTGAGTCTACTAAATGAATAGACGAAATTTATAAGAATAATATGACAATGTGATATTTTAAGCAGACACAAAATGAGTATATATTATGATAGAGCTAATTATTAAGAAGCTCTCAATAACTCGAGAGAATCGATCAACTATAGAAAGTTTGTCAAGCATTGTCAAGTCGAGCACAACATAACTCATGACATATTAAGTTGAAAATATGACGTAGTCTAAATGATGTCTTGACAGAGTCATAAAGTTTCAGAGCTAACTCAGATCTGATCTTCAACTCAATCTCTGACTTTAGTCTTTGATCTAATTTCTATAAGTCAATTCATCATGACAATTGTCTTCTCTTCTAAGTGAGTTCATTCTCAATCTCAATAATTAATATCTTTGTTTACTCTGATAAATGATGACGCGTATTCATTGATTCACTTTAGAAACTCTCAATAAAAATCTTCAAATCTTTGTGAAAAAACAAGAAAAAGAGAAACTTTTGATTGAATGATAATTCATCTTCAATTATAATGCGTGTAGATGACATTATAAATAATATATGTGATGTGTAGTTGATGTAGATGACAGCAATGATGACGTGTAGATAGCACATAAGCATTGTTTATCTTTCGAGTAAATGATGTTGTTGAGATGATAAAGTGTAAACAAGAGTGAATAATAATTGTTGATTTGTTTATTGCTCTTTCAGTTTCTTTCAACTTCTTATTTTCTTCAACTTCATCTTTTTTCAATCATGATCATATTTTTATCATTGTATGATTACTTTTAACAAACTTTGAGTATATCTGTATCATAAGAGTAAGAGATCTAAATCATGAGTCGTGAATGTGCAGCGATGCTCAAAGAAAGTCGTAAGATGATGAAGTCGACTGATGATCAAGTCAAGATCATTACAAAAGTAAGTGATGTCACAACTTGAAGTTTCACGACTATTACTGCAACTAACAGTATCATAAGTCTGCTCAAAAGATATCAATCAAACATGATGATCATGATGCTGCTGATGCTGAATCACTTATGATGATGCAAACATCATCAAATTCTGATTGAAAGTTTACTGCTTCTACTATTCAAACTTTTGAGTACATCTCAGCTATCAAAGAAAAAATTCAAGAAACAATGAAAGAAGAAATAATTATTGACGCTTCGTCAACGATCTTGTCGAATTCACAGACTTTGCAAAATCAAAGAATTATAATGAGATTCACTTATTTCACTTCTTGATGTCATTACTGATGCTTTTCAGCTGTCAATTGTGAGAATAAGTAAAAGAAGTGCTGCTGATTTTGAAACTCTAAATAGAATGATTTGTATAAAGTGTGCTTGAGTTCTACACATCAAGAATAAAGCATCGCTGTGTAATGTCATTTTTCAGAAAAAGACAATGTACAAGAAGTGTGCTCACTATGCAAGTAATGAAAGTTTCTGTATCACAGTGAGTATACTTATCTGATACATCTGCTAAACACTCATGATTTGATGTCTAGATTCTCGACATTTGCATTTTGATTATCAATGAATTCTTTCATCTGCAGAATATTCATGATAGTGCAATTGAGAATGAAGAAGAGAACATCGCTTTGAAGACATTCATTGCTCATCAGAAAATTCTTTACAAGAAGTTGACAACAGCAACTCATGTAAAGAATCATTTCAAGAAGATTCATAAACTTGAGTCTCTAAAGATTCAAAAGCTCATTCTCAAAGAAATGATAATTATCAATGACATTGTCAAAGAAATTCTGAATGTAAAGCGCTTTGTGATACATTCAATTTCAATTATATATTATTTTGTCAGCATTTTTAATTGTTCTGATATATTTTAGCATAATCTGTCGTCTTTTGAATCTCTGTCTTTGCGTCTCAATGTAAATCTGATAATGAGAAAGAAGAAGAAGTCTGCAATCTTGTCTCATGTGAAAGATGTTTAATAAAGTGATGATTGCATGATGTTTGTTGTGTCGTGATGATTGCACTCTCTTGTCGAGCGCGTTTGAGCATCTTTGCGCTTTTTTCTTCTGTCTGTTGATTTACATATGTGATCGTCTCATTAGAGAACGAAACTATCATAATACAGTGATTCTTCTTTTCTAATAATGAATTTATGCTTGAAAGTGAGTGATTATGCTTTTCGCTCATGTTTCAGTCTCATTTCGAAAGCTTCTATAAGCTTTGAAACATCTTTCATATCTTCGCTCGATATTCATTGATTATATTCAATGAAATATTCTTTTCATTGTATCTTATAATATAAGATTCTCTTTCTTTTTCACTTCTGTAGAATCTTTTCTATCTTTTATTCTTACTCATCATCAATAAGCTTGAGTACGAAATAATCGAGTATAGAGTCATTGTTTAACCTACGATTATATGACTTTAAAAGAAATACATGAAAGACAGAATGAACTCTATAAATGATTGAAAGATCAAAATAATACATCTGCTTGTCTATGAATTCTTGTATATGAAAGAACTTTATCATTTTATTTGATAACTTCTTGCTTAACTTTTTCTGCTTCAGATTTTTTGCTGATAGCATGACTAAATCATTGACATTAAAGAACTTAGACTTATGTTTTCAATTATAGTACTTTGTCTGAGCATTGATCGCATTTTGTCATCATTATGTCAACGTGTTTTGCACGTCTTGCAGCATTTCAACGCGTTTTTTTGCTGCTGACACTTCTTCTTTCATAGCATCATTCTCGATGCATATGTAAAAGATTGACTCATAATCATACATGACTTTAAAGAGACTACAGTTCAACGAAGAGTGCTTCATCTGATGATACACAAACTCGACTATGAGTAGAAGTGTAGCTCAGTTGTCTTACTTTTCTGAACAATATACTCATAAATAATGTTTCAGCGTTTGATTCTGTTGTTCTGTCTGATCATCTGTTTGCAAATGAAAGACGATGCTTAGTCGTTGTTTCATCTTGACATGATAGCAGATCTCTGATGAGAACGCATTGATAAATAGACTATTTCTATCGATAATTATATCATTCAATATCTTATATCTTAGAGCAATCTTCTCAAAGAACAACTCTGTTAACTCTATGACAGTCAGAATCTTCTTCATAGACAGATAACGCGTCATCTTTGTGTAGTGATCAACTATCATGAAAATCAAGTCATACATGACTTCTTTTCATTTACTAGACGACAGATCTGTTATGAAATTCATAATGATTTCTTTTCATAAATCTGTCGATCGAAGTAATGATCTCAACTCATCATATAATAGATGATGTTTCATCTTTACTCTCTGACAAATTTCACAAGTATTTATATACTCTTTGACATTCTTGATCATACTTTTTCAGTAATATTTGCAATCTAATAGCTCATTGATCTTGTCAGCATCAAAATGTCTTGCTAACGAATCATCATGATGATGTTTCAACAACTCTTCTCTGACAGAAAGATCTTCTGAAACATATAATGATTCATTGTATGCTATCATTTCTTGACTATTCAATATTCAAGCTTCGACATCACTCTTTCATATACTCGTCGTTTTGTTTGCTTTTAGTCTCACAGCAAATTTATCTTCTTGCTGTAAAATCTTAATGAGTTTCACTATGAATTTACTATTGAAGTTGTATGTCGTTTCATAAATTATCAATACTCTGACAATTGCACATGAAATGAGTTGTTTGCAATCAACAGTTTTAGCAATGAAATTGAGCTGTTTCTCAGCTACGTTGTGATCTCTATAAGTCAACGTTTTGACATCTATGCTTCTTGAAGTTGTTGATTTGAATTGAGAAATTCTATCTCTTGAAAAATGTACTTCGTCTAGATGCATTTCTTGCATTGCTAAAATCATGATTCTCAGCAGCATATTTCTGACATGCATTGCTGAACACGTACTCGTGTTTTCACTGACATTGTGAACAGACATCTTCTTGACTTCGTTAATCACTCATGTACAGTAGATTTCATCTTGCGATCTGCTTTCAACATGTTTCGCTGAATATTTTCATTCACTGACACTGTGAATGAACATCTCCTCGACATTGTTAATCACTTATGTTCATCAGTGAGTTTCATCTTGCAGTCTGCTTTCAACATGTTTTGCTGAATATCTCTTCATACTTACACTGTGAACGAACGTCTTCTCGACATTGTTAATTACTCATATACAGTATAGTTTTCTGATCGCTACAAATATAAAGTTATTTAAGCTTTCTATTCTAGTCAGCTTTCGCTGCAGAATGAGCAGTAAATGATTTGCAAAGATGTTCTCATTCTTATAGTCAGATCATCTCGATGATGCATTAATCAAGTTTGTCTTTTCTGATTTATGCGTTATTTCAAAGTTGCAAATCAACAATCTCATAATTCATCTGACTTGTCTTTTGTTTAGCTCTTGAACATTCATAAAATTCTTCAAATTATTATGATCAGTCAAAACTTCAACAGTATGATAATTGTCTTTCACATAGTATCATCAGTGTTTAAACATCGCTACTATGACTAGAAGCTTTTGATCATGTGTCTCATAGTTTCTTTCAACGTTTATCATTATTCTGAATCAGAATGCAATTGAATGTCATTGATCTTCATCATCTGACTGAGACAAAATACTTGCGACTGCATAATTGAACATGTCGATCTCGATGTGTATATGTTGCTCCGAATCAAAGTGTCTTAGTATAAATGCTCTTATAAAGACGTCGCGAAGCTGATTAAAAGCTTGTTTCACTTCGCTCAATCATATAAATGAGTTCATTTTTACATCTTTTACACTATCTTTCAGCAGTTCTGTTAAAGACTCTGCTTTCTGAGAGTAGTGATGTATAAAACGTTGATAGAAATTAATGAATCTCAGAAAAACTTGTATTTCTCAATACATCTTCGATCTGAGTCACATTTTGATGATGTCTACTTTACTTGAATTCATCGAAACATTCTTGATGAATATGACAAATTCTAGAAAGTTCACTTTAGTGATGAAGAATTTACACTTCTTCAAGCTAGCATATAGCTTGAACTTTCTTAATCTCTCGAGAATTTGCTTCATGTGATCTACGTAATCAGTCTTCTTTACGAAGAAGATTAGAATGTCATTCAGATAAACAACATAAAAGTCATCTAAAAGTTCTGTTAAGATCTTATTAATATAAGTCTGAAAGATGACAGACGTGTTGATCAAATTAAACGACATAATCATATACTTGAAGTGATCATAATGAGTATGAAACATCGTCTTTCACTCGTCTTCACGTTGAATTCTGAGACGATGATAGATGTTTTTCAGATTTAACTTAGTGAACTGCTTAATTCTACTGAGTCTGTCTAAAATTTCACTAATTAGAGACAGTGAATGATGATTTTTGACAGTGATCTTATTCAGATCTTGATAGTTCACGCATAAATGAAGACTATCATTCTTTTTGAGAATGAATAGAATAGACGTATCAGTTGAGCGGACGAAGTGCTTAATTCATTCTTTCGCTAAAACATTGTCTAGATGCTGTCTCAGAGTCATTAACTTTGTGTTCAACAGATTATACAACAATTTATACGACGACTCTGCAGTGATTTCGATTGCATGATCATGATCTTCATGCAAAGACAGTTTGTCTGCACTTTCTATCGAGAATATGTCTTCATACTCTTTCAATTCAATAAGTAAAGTTTGCGTTTCAAACGCGTTTGTGATACAACTCATCACGTTATTCATTGCTTTCACTTGATGTTCAATGATCGACTCTTTGATGACGTTGATCATAACAAGAGCATACATGATAGACTTATCTTGTAGAGCTTTCGCAAATACTTGTGCGAAGAACAACTCAAATGCGTGCTCATTCACGTCAAAACATCATGTTCTTGCGATCATGTCTATTTGAATATGCTTGAATTGCATATTCAACATACTCAAGATCAAGAGAGATTCTTTCTTATCAATAGCATAGAAGATACTTATATCTTTTTTCTCTATGCTTCAGCTGTCTCTCAGTCGATAACACATCTTATAAACGTCATAACAATAGACACTCTGATCATTCATTCAGATAGATCTTAAAAGATCAACGTTTAGCAATAACATATCTTGCTTGATGACAAAACATTGACTAATCATGTTCATCTTGATGTCAATATTCATGTGAATCATCATTTCTGTCTTCTGATCTCTCTGAATTACATACTCTTTATATATAAGAATCTTTACAAAGAGAACTTCTTGTTTTTTTCTCGATGATTTGAAGCATTCGTCAAGAGCTTGTCTTTTCTCAAAATCTTGAAACGACTCATATGTGATATCGAATCAATGAATACTCAATTTGCATCAGATTCTTTTGATTTATTCTTGATCTTTTCATCTTTACAATCAGTAAAGTAATGATTCTTTTGATTGCACATGTAGCACGTTATGTTGAACAAATTCTTGCTATAACATGATGAAGCATGTAAGCTTGTCTTTAATGAAGAGTTGTGTTTAGTTGATTAATAAGATTTCTTTCGCTTTAAATAAATCTTCTTGTTGATTTTATCTCAATCATGCAAGTTCTCATCTTGAAATCATTTCGATGACAAAATGTGTTCTTTTCGTAAATTTATTTTCAATTGAGTGACAAGATTAATTAATACATCTCATGTGATAGAAATTGACTGCACATTAGTAATGATCATGCGCAGCTCAAATCTCAACTTGATGAATAAATGAGTTCACTTATGCTCATCATTATACAACGAAAGTTGATGTTTTAGAATGCTCAGATGAACTGCAAACATTCATATCATCTGATCTGAACGTTGCGATGCGTTCGCATATTGCTGAGTCACGTCTATGTCTTGATTCATCGAGTCTTCAATTAAATTCAGAAGAAAGTTGATAAAATTGAATCACATTTGCTGAGCTGCAGAAATAGTTTTTTCATGATTGAATCAAAGTTTCTTTGATTCACTCTTCAGATAAATCATGCAGTACAAAATCTTTTTCTCATCACTTTCAAAATGTCAAGAGATATTTCAAAATGAGATTTCGATGTCACGAATTCACTCTCTATGTTCTTTTATCATTTTGTCATGATACTTCTTCAAAGACATTGAGAGTCTTTGCTTCTGTAAAACAACTTCATGATGACTTCGTTTTGTCATCATTGACACTATAAAGATGATGCGTAAATCATTCAAATTTTTCGTGAGAATTTGAGTGAAAGCTCAACAACTTCTCTTCATTGTTTCAATGACTTGCAGAATCTCAATCTCTGATTGAATAGTTGCTAACTTCTGTTTCTTTCGCAGTTCATTGCATTGAAGCATTGCTTGTGTCAGCTGTTCATCAATATCAAGAGAGAGTTCATTCTCTGCTTTTTCACTTTCTGATTCAGTTATGCAACGTTCATTTTCTGATATGATGTCTCATAAGATCAAGATGTCATCGTTTCAACTTTGTTGCAATTGCGTTGCTGTTATCATGCTTGAATATTAAATCATCATTTTTAAGAAGAGTTTGAAATAATTAGAACTGTGATGATCAAGTCTACTAGATGAATAAATGAGATCTATAAAAGTGATATGACAATGTGATATTCTAAGCAGACACAGAATGAGTATATATTATGATAGAGCTAATTATTAAGAAGCTCTCGATAACTTAAGAGAATCGATCAACTATAAAGAGTTTTTCAAGCATTGTCAAGTTGAGCACGACACAACTCATGATATATTAAGTCGAAGATATGACGTAGTCTAAACGATGTCTTGACAGAGTCATAGAGTTTCAAAGCTAACTCAGATCTGATCTTCAACTCAGTCTTTGACTTTAGTCTCTGATCTAACTTCTATGTGTCAATTCATCATGACAGTCTCTCAGTCAATAATACATTTTATAGACGTCATAACAATAGACATTCTGATCATTCATTCAAATAGATTTTAAGAGATCGACGTTTAACAATGACATATCTTGCTTGATAATGAAATGTTGACTAATCACGTTCATCTTGACATTGATATTCATATGAATCTTCATTTCTGTCTTCTGATCTTTCTGAATTACATGCTCTTTATATATAAAAGTCTTTACGAAGAAAACTTCTTGTTTTTCTCTCAATGATTTGAAGCATTCATCAAGAACTTGTCTTTTTTCAAAATCTTAAGATGACTCATATGTGACATTGAATTGATGAGTACTCAATTTACATCAGATTCTTTTGATTTATTCTTGATCTTTTCATTTTTACAATCAATAAAGTAATGACTCTTTTAATTGCATGTATAGCATGTTATGTTGAACAAATTCTTGCTATAACATGATGAAGCATGTAAGCTTGTCTTTAATGAAGAGTTGTGTTTAGTTGATTAATGAGATTTCTTTCGCTTTAAATAAATCTTCTTGTTGATTTTATCTCAATCATGCAAGTTCTCATCTTGAAATCATTTCGATGACAAAATGTGTTCTTTTCGTAAATTTATTTTCAATTGAGTGACAAGATTAATTAATACATCTCATGTGATAGAAATTGACTGCACATTAGTAATGATCATGCGCAGCTCAAATCTCAACTTGATGAATAAATGAGTTCACTTATGCTCATCATTATACAACGAAAGTTGATGTTTTAGAATGCTCAGATGAACTGCAAACATTCATATCATCTGATCTGAACGTTGAAATGCATTCGTATATTGCTGAGTCACGTCTATGACTCAATTCATCGAGTCTTCAATTAAATTCAGAAGAAAGTCAATAAAATTAAATCACATTTGCTGAGCTGCAAACATAGTCTCTTCATGATTGAATCAAAGTTTCTTTGATTTATTCTTCAGATAAATCATGCAGTATAAAATCTTTTTCTCATCACTTTCAAAATATCAAAAAATATTTTGAAATGAGATTTCAATGTCATGAATTCATTCTTTATGTTCTTTTATGATTTTATCATGATACTTCTTCAAAGACATTGAGAGTCTTCGCTTCTGTAAGATGATTTCATGATGACTTTATTTCATCATCATCAACATTATGAAGACGATGAATAGATCATTTGAGTTCTTCATGAGAGCTTGAGTGAAGATTTGATGACTTTTCTTCATTGTTTTGATGACTTGCAAAGTCTTAATCTTTGATTGAATAGTTGCTAGCTTCTGTTTCTTTTGCAGTTCATTGCATTGAAGTATTACTCATGTCAGCTGTTCATCAATATCAAGAGAGAATTCATCTTCTGCTTCTTTGCTTTCTGATTTCATTATGTAACGTTTGTTTTCTGATATGATGTTTTGCAAGATTGAGATGTTATCGTTTCAACTCTGTTGCGATCACGTTGCTGTTATCATGCTTGAATATTGAATTGTCATCTTTAAAAAGAGTTTGAAATAATTAGAATTATGATGATTGAATCTACTAAATAAATAAATGAGATCTATAAGAATGATATGACAATGTGATATTCTAAGCAGACACAGAATGAGTATATATTATGATAGAGCTAATTATTAAGAAGTTCTCAATAACTCGAGAGAATTGATTGACTATAGAGAGTTTGTCAAGCATTGTCAAGTTGAGCATGACATAACTCATGACATATTAAGTCGAAGATATGATGTAGTCTAAACGATGTCTTGACAGAGTCATAAAGTTTCAGAGCTAACTCAGATCTGATCTTCAACTCAGTTTCTGACTCTAGTCTCTGATTTAATCTCTATGAGTCAATTCATCATGACACAGAAAAAGAACATCTATTACATATTCATCTTAATACTCTATCAAATTGAATCTAAATCTGAACGCATCAAAATATCTGAACTGAAACGAGATGAAGACGAGTGTATCTTGAAAAGCTAAGAAGTGCAAAGATAGACTCACGCAGATATATTGAATATTGAACAAAGTGCAAAAAATACTGAATTCAATAAAAGAAATTGAAATTTCTCACTTCAAGAAATTGTGAGAGCAAGAAATCGAGCATTTAGCAAAACTTCAAACCGAATTTGCAAAAGACGAAACTTGTGATACAATCAATACACATTATAGAGAATTGAAAACAATTATCAAAAAGGCGAAAAACATAGTGATGTACACAGACGCATCGCAAATTCGAAAAAAGACAGCAGAAGTTGAAACAGAAATCGAAACAACAGTGATATTTACGCATGAATTCGTTAGATGCAGCAAAGCGACAAGCGTTTCAGACAAAATCATCATAACGAAAGCGAAACTGCAAGCTATTAGCGATGCAATCGCAATGTGCAGCGAAAAAGCACTCAAAAACAGCGAAATTTGAGTGTACATGAACAGTCAAATGACTTTGCAAAGACTAAACGCAAAGAGCAACGTCAATGCAAGATTATTCAATGACATACGACAAAATTTGATCAATTTACGTCAGAATCAGTGTCAAATTCGCATACAGTGAATATCAAGTCGCAAGAGCATTATTGAGAACAAAAAAGCAGATCAATTGATCAAAATTGCTGCTCAAGAAGTATCAGTTATTGACAACATGAAAGCAATCATCATAAGCTTTGTCAAAAAGCAAATTTGCAAAGAGATGAAATTACAATGATTAAAGATCTGAAAAAGCAGTATCAAAAAGGAAAATCAGTATTGAAAGATCATATCGAATGTGAATCTAAGTCATAAATCATGAAAAGAGCTGAGAAAAATCGATAAACTAACGTTTTCAATCTTTATTCAGCTGAAAATGAAACATGACTATTTCAAGAGCTATTTGCATCGATTATCAGAGAATAATTCGAACAAATGTTATGAAATATGCAATGCAAGACAAACGTTGAAGCATTTACTGCTGAACTGCAGACATTATAGAGCAAAGCAGAGAAAATTTAAGGAAAAAGCTCAGCTCAAAAACACAGACATCATATTGACACTATTTATCATTAAGATTGAAAGAATTGCAACACTAAAGTATTTGAAAAATACTCGAATTGCAACGAGAAAATAACTATCAAAAACGAAAGAGTAGAACGCAAAGAGAGCGAGAGAATGAAGAAAAACGAGAGTATGATTGCAAGAATTTGAGCGAGAGCGCTTGTATGCGCAAACTATCGATGTGATTGATCAATGAGAAGATATAAAGCAGCAACTTTGATCAGATTACATGTAACGTAGCACACACACAGCGTCTAGACAGTATCATAGTCATAGACTGCATGCACTTAATGAAGAAAGAAAAAAGAAAAAAAAACTAGATTTAGTACTGCGTCTATAACTGATCTTTGTTTTCTGTCTTTCATTTGATCAAAATCTAGCAGCTTGTCGTTAATTTCAGCTGTGTAAGACAGTTGCACTGCTATTATTTTTTCTGCTACTTTGTTTAAACAGTTTAGCAACATAATAATTCTGTATGTTTTCAAAATTAAATAATTCAACTTGTTTGATTTTTTCAGAATAATTTTCGTGTCTTCGCGTCATATCTTCAAATGATAATCATTTTCAATTAAATCTAAGTACACTAAATTGAAGATTTTCAATATGCTTTTGTACGCTCGCTGTATGATTGCAAATGACATATCATCTGATTTGAATGCTTTTCTGAGTGCTGAGAAGTTAATAGCGTGCTTGATTTTCTCTTTGATAACTCTTAATCACTGTATGCTTTCATTCAATAGTAATTCTTCATTGATTTAAATTTTTGATGATGAGTACATTGCTTTCAGAAATGTCTTGCACTTTTCATTGAATTTAATTTTCAATTCTTTTTGCAAGTGTTGTATCAAGAGTAGCTTTTCAATTAAACGTGATTTAGTGAACTTGTATGTCTGAAACATTTCTTTTTCTTCAACATTGTTTAAAAAATTGATTCAGAATTGATTTTTGATCAGCTTTATTGCATCATGATACGAATTTCACATTTGCACTATCTCTCACTCTGATCATGCGTCGTTCTTGCTGCATCTTTTTCAGATTCACTTTTTTGATGACAACGTCTTTTGCATTTCAATGAATTCATTGTTTCATCAGAGTTTTGATTTTGCGCATATTCGCTGTTTAAATACAAATAATTTCACTGTATTCTTGATGCATTCAATTAAATAAATGACTTTTGCTTTTAAAATCATGATTCTTTGCATCTTGACAATCATTTTGTCTTTCGTCTTTTGCAAATGCTCATTAAAGTCTTTTCAGTCGACTTTTTGCAGATTGTATGACGCATTCAACGAATTTTCGATCAACTTCATCTTTTTCATGATCGACAACAAGATTTATCTGTACAAGATGCTGACTACAAATCTTCTACAAGTTATGCTTGTCAGAAGAGCTGAACAATCTCATCAACATTGACAAAGCAGTAACAGCGCTTTACTTATGTGTTAAGCTCACACACAGTCGAAAAGCGAAGCAATAACAACGCGATCATCGACGTGTTGAAGTTTGCATATACACAGAATGACAGCAACGTCTTTGCATACATGCTGCAGCTCATATACAACATATACATCTATATTGCGAAGGCACGACTCAGCTTTTGCACACATACAGACAGACGTGATGCAGTAAATCGATCGATTTTTCGCATTTTCAGATCGATTTACACGCAGCATAATCACACACAGAGCAGTAACAGCGCTTTATTCACACGTTGAGCTCATATACAATATACACACATATATTACGAAGGCACGATTCAGCTTTTGCACATCTACACGTTTGCATGATGCAGTAAATCAATCGATTTTTTGCTTTATCAGATCGATTTACATGCATCGCAATCACATATACTGCGAAGACACGACACAGTCATTGCTCATATACACAGAACAACAGCAACGTCTTTGCGCATGTGCTGCAACTCATATACATCACACACACATACATTGCAAAGACACGACTCAGCTTTTGCACATCTACACACTCACATGATGCAGTAAATTGATTGATTTTTCGCATTATCAGATTGATTTACATGCATCGCAATTACATACACTGCAAAGACATGACACAGTCTTTGCTCATATACACAGAATGACAGCAACGTTTTTGCGCACACGCTGCAACTAATATACGATATTCACACAGTCATTGCGAAGACACGACTCAGCTTTTGCGCACATACACATCTGTGCAACGCAGTAAATCGATCGATTTTTCGATTTTCTGATCGATTTACATGCGTTGTAAATACATAAATCAAAGCTCATCTAGTTCGTTCAGCTTGATGATCATACAGACAAGTCAAAAGCTTACGTCAAAGTGATCAGCTTTCACAACTTTGAGTTGTTTGTGTGATCACTTTATCATATAAACAGTTCATGCGCTCGTATGCGCACTTTATCGATGTGACTGTTCAATGAGAAAATATACAGCAGCAATTATGACTAAATTACATGTAATTTAGCATACACACAGCGTCTAGATAATGTCATAGTCATAGACTGCATGCACTTAATGAAGAAATAAAAAAAATCATCTTTTTCATAACTATTGTAAATAAAATTACTTTATGATCAAATTCTGTGTTTGCATTCTCGTTTATATGTCAATTCTTGATGTGATTACGCATATTCTTTGATGCAAATGCTAAATGAAGTATTGAGCTTAACTGACTTGAATAGCTGTGATATGTGTCTATATTAGAAGTGTTAATCAGATTGCATTTATGTAAATTTACTCAATTTATTAACGCTTTCATTCTAATAAAGTTTGAAATTTTTGCGTTTCATCAGCTATAATGTGCATTAAAGTCTTTGATGATAATAACTTTTTGCTCAGAATTTAACATAACTTTTGCTAATTCTCGCTCAATCATGTATAATTGCTCATCATTTGCGTTTTGTGACTTTTCGTTGTAAATATAATAATAATAATAATAAATTCATACACTCTTGTAACATCGATTAGATCAACTCATGAGAAACTCTATGCTATTTGTATCGAGTGAACAAAACTCTCTGAGATAGAAAATCACTCGCAGTCTATACAACTGCTTCACGCAGTCGAAACAGTGAGTTTTGAGACTATGTATCAAATTTGTTCGCGTTGATTACACATTAAAGAACGAGTGTTCTAGTCACTCTAAATTGCTTCAAGAGCTTCGTTTTCATCATCATCTTTGCTACTGTTCTGAAACTCTTCGTGATGATGATGATTATTTGATAATTCAAGAAGTCAGCATTTTGTAGCATTCTTGATCGCAAATGCGATCAGTTCAAGCAGTGCATGAGTACATGCTTCGTCGTCTGATGACTTCATTCGCAGTTGCATCGCAAGCTATTTATGTCTGAAACATTTCTAGAGTGCAAATAAGTGTTCAGATCTATGCATTCAATTTTGATGTGCATTGCAAGAATGCTTTCTGCTTTCTGAAAATCATCACGCATCTTTATCATCTTATTGCTCAGATGCAATCTTTGTGCTGAGATTATGTTAATGTTTGCGACGTATTCTTTGTACTTTTTTCATCGTTGATTTCATTGATCTTTGTGATACTGTGTTATTGCAATGCTATCGCTTGTTGAAATCATTGTGAAGAAAAGAGTGCATCATCTGCATCTCGACTGTATCTTTGCACTCTCTTGAATGAAGACATTCAGAAGTACTATTTTCTTGATGATCAGTAAGTGAGAAATGACGCGATTAACTTTCGTCAAACGAGCGTGTATTAGTTCGCATGCTTGTCTGATCTCTTGCGTTCGATCGTTGACTTAACTGTGTAATGTAATCTTGTTCTGTAGCATGTTCAAATGAACATGTAGCAAACTCATGTATGTTTCTGTCTCTAAAGTTTTGATGTTTACTCTTTTGAATGCTTCTGCTACGTGATGCAGAATCTGATTCTGAAGTGTTTCTAGTCTGCGTTCTTTACTCAACAATTCATCTTTCTTGTCGCGCTGATGTCAGACTGATGCTTTGAATGCAATTTCTGATCTCACTACTGCTGAGTATACTTGTTTCGCTTTTGTGAAGATAGCTTCTCATGTGAAGACTTCAAGATAACTAAGTATCAGCATTCTTGTGATGTGATTCGTCTTTATTTGTCGAAGATGCGCGTCTCATTGCAATTTCATGTTCAGTTGCATCTTTAGAACTCATACGTCTGATTTTGATTTGATAACTGAGCTTTCTATTTGTATGCTAGTCATCATGTTGAATTTCTTCAATTTTCTAGCATGAGCTCATACTTTTCTGATGCAAACGTTGCGTCATGAGTGCAAACTCATTTCGCGCAGACGTCGTGTGCTTTGCTCAATGTTCTGCAAATTTCTTCAATGAATCTGTCGTAGACTAGAATGTTAATATCATTTACAAAGTCAAGCACTTTGATTTTAATTCTTAATGCTTCGCATTTTTCAATTAAACTTATGTTGAAGAATAGAAAGAGAATCGATGAAATGAAAGATCTCTGCAATATGTCTGCGTTTATCTTGCGCATGTTACTCATTTATTCATTAAATATTAGCAACGTCTCTTGATTCTTTAGAAAGCTGCGTGTTCATTTGATTATGTAACTTGATGTTCTTTTTATTTTCAGCGTATGCAGAAGTCTGATATGTGAGACTTGATTAAACGCTTTAACAACGTTTAAGCTTAGCATGAAGATTACATATTTGATTTCACAGTCTCACACTGTGTGAACTTAATTTATTAGTAAATTTAATGTCAAGATCATGAATTGCTTGCATCTTGCTTTCATTTGAGCATTTGATAGCATGTGATGAGTCTCGACTATGTCACTCAGTCTTTTGATCATGATTGACTTCAGCGCTTTGCTCATGATATCAAGTAAAGCAATAAGTCGATATGTTTTTGAATCAATATAATCACTTTTCTTCAATTTGCATAGTATTATTGTCTGAGTCTTTTTGAACTGCTTCGAATGATACTTGTGTGTTACGCATGCGTTGAATAAACTCGTCAGTATTGAGATCAGTTCTGCGAGATTCACTTGAAGCGCTCTGTTTGAAATATCTGAAGTGCTCGATGCTTTGTCTGCTTTTACTCATTTGATTGTCTGCTTCACTTTATCTTCTGTGATGCGTGAATTGAATGAGACTGTCAGAGATATGAATGATTCTGCAATGTCGTTGACATTCACTTGAGAAGATGAGAGAAAGAACTTTTCTCGCAGTATCTTGATTTTTTTCTCGAACGTCGTTGTCATATGATCGATGTCGCTTCGCTTCAGTGATGAAAACTGAGAAAGCTTTTTAGATAGTTGACTTTCAATTCTAGCTCATTTTGCAAAGCATCATATCAATTTAAATGCTTTGCTCAGCTCATGCATTTGTATTCTGAAGTGTGTGCATTTCGTTTGTCGAATAATCTTGTTTTTATGATCATTATGCTTCAGATATTTATTTCACGCTTCTAATATGTCTTACATTTTTCATATGATTTGCAGTCGTCTTGATTTCATTACTACTTCGAAGCAGCTTTAATTTCAAAAGTCTCTTACTCAATTTGATGACTTTGTCAAGAAAGTAGATTTCTTAATGATCTTCTGTAGCACTCTGATAATCTTGCACACTCTGTCATTCATCATAGTCTTGTTGTCTAGAAAGCGTTTCAAAGATAGATGTATTCGCAGATAAGCACTTAATGCTTCTGTATTCATTTTCTTTCAAAGTCATTGAATCAAAAGTTGCACTGAGATTGTTTGTAAACATAGCTTTGTGATAATTGAAAGATGATTTAATTTCTGATGCAAATTGATTCGTATCTTGCACTTGTGTGTCATGAACTGTATTTTCTCGCTGCTAAAGACTAAATCAATCATCGTAAGTTGATTGTGAGCTTCGCGAGTAATAATGTTTGATTTCAGCAATAATTTCAGTCTTGCGTTTGTAATGATGTTTAATAGAGTATCAGTCATCGTATGATGAGTGAAGCATCTTCATCTCTCTCAATGAGAATGATGTAGATTGAAATCTTCTATGATCAGTTGTTTGCAGTCATTCTTGAGTAGTTCATTCAAACAAGAAATAATTAAAGATTTCTCTGTGAATGTAGTAAACAGTGAGCATGAGTTGTAGACGTTTAGAAGTCTTAATGTTTGCATTTCATCATCTATGTTGCGAGTTAATATTCTGATTGAGCAAATGTCTGACTCAGCTGTTTCTACTATTCATTGATCGAACTTTAAACATTTGTTAACGTATATGCATGTTCTTGATTGAGATGACGAGTTTTTCACTAGATGAAAGAAGTTGTGTGCTGAGCTAAATAATTATGAATTATTTTTGTTGCGATCTTGCTTCTGTATAGCTACTATGTTGAATTCGCGAACTTCTTTGTCAATTAGAAATGATTCTTGAATTCTTAATGATTTTCTGATGTTGTACTGTAGAATTCGTAGAAAAGACTGTTTTGTCATAGAGTTATTCGTAGCTGTTGTTGACTCTGCAATAAGAAGACTCTTTGTATGCTTTCAATTATCGATGATCTTTCTCACTTTCTGATTGAATGTTTCTGAATCTGCTCAGATGTCATCTCGTCTGAGTCACTACTTACGCAAGAGAAAAGATCGACTCATCTTTTCTTGACTTCTACTATCTGTCAAGCTGATTCATCAGCGATTCAACTGCGTGTTTTCAGCATGATTGTTGCTGAGCTCGAGAAATTCATTGAATTAAAAGAATTCATTGAATCTGAAGAGTTCGTTGAATCTAAAGAGTTCAGAAACAGCGAGAAGAGTGTGCAATTGTATTTAAATGTCTCAGAGTATCTGAATGATCTGTTTCTATAGATTTTGAACGCTTGTTTTATCTGCTGTCATCACTTGAGACAGATGCATCTTCAGAATTCGTGATTTTCATTGCAGTTGATGCAACATCTTCTATTTGAAGACATCACACACTTCTCTATGTGATGCTTGTCTGCGCACTTTTCGCAACGCTGATTCTTTCTGCAAATCTTAGTCATGTGATCAAATTCATGACATCTGAAGCACTGTGTGATGCAACAGTTCTTTTCAAATAGCTTGCATGCACATTCTTGATACAAGTTCAGCATGTTTACATTCATTAGTCGATTTGTCATCGCTTCGATCGCGATCTCTACAATGAGCAACGAATGAGTCTTTTCACTATTTGCTATCTTTTTAAGTCAGATTATTCTTAGAACTTCTAGATCTTTATGAAGTCTCACATTATCTTTTATCAGTCTTTCAATGATCTTTTTCTGATTTCTCATGTCTATTGTAATGCATACTTCATGTGTCAGCACTGCGAAGATTTAACGTGCTACGCGTATCAAACTCGCAATTTCTTTTGCTCATGTTTGAGTCTTTTTCAGATTTGCTCAAGCATTTGAGCTAACTGCGTGAAGAGAAATGTCATCGCTGCTCAGCTTGCAAAGTAACATGATTAGATTTCTTTGATCTGTCGATACGTCTGCGATTCTTTGTAAAATCTGTTCGATCGACTTCTTCTGTATCTCTTCTACTTCTCTTCTGTTCATTATCTTAATCATGACTTCTCGTCTCTTACAAAGCGACGACGAGTCATTTCTGAAACGTTGCTTTCTCGTTGCTATTTTTTCTCTTGTCATGTTCGCTCATGACGTGATTTTCGTTGAAAGACGTGTGTTTTTCTGTGTATGCAACTGCTTGTTAAGCAGTTGAACTGATGTCTTTAATTTCTGTACATTCTTCGCGATGAATGCATTCTGATTTGCATGATGTTTTTCTTCTGAGTCGAGTCAAAGACATCAAATCAGCTTCAATGCTATCTCTTTTCATGAATGATCTTTGTTCTTCTCTTTCTCTAATGTTGATATCTTTATTAGTAGATCAATAATGTTAGTAATGTTCTCTTCATCATTGCGTGAGTGTTTCGATCTTGCATCTCTGTTTTCTTGCAATAAATCAACGTTGCTTGCAATCGTTTTTGAATCAGCATTACTGCAATTCGTGCAATTCATTGTCGTTCAATCATCTTCTAGATTCACTCTGTCTTGTTTGTAATGCTCTTTTTCAAAATTTGTGATGCATGCGTTGTGATTGTTTTTTTTTTCGTTGTAAATATTGAACAATAAAATTTCTTTCTAATTTTTATTGTTCGTTATTGATATTGCTTGCATATCTTCGCTATTGACTATGTCTGATCTTGATGTGCATGTAAATTTCTTTGTATTTTTCGTAATAAATATCAATACTCTGACATGAGTATTCTGAACATTTGATTTGATGCAGATAAACGATGAATGCGAAATTGTTATATTTTCGTCTCTTATTCATGATTCTTGTAGTATAACAATATCTGTCTTGTTTTTCGTAAATTTCATGCATGCATGCATAATTTACGTTGATCTTACGCAATTGTGCTGTAGAATTTAAATATTCAACATGTTTGCAAAGCTTTCGTCATTTACGTTGTTTTGTGACATTTCGAATGCAATACTCATTACAATTTCGTGACTAAATAATCTTTTTGTGAGCTAATAGACTGAGCTGTCTGATATGTTTTGCACATTACGCTATTTACGAAGTGCGCATTTTAACAGTTGCAACAATTAAAAATCATGTGATTGCATGATTGCTTGTCTTTGCACGTAGATAGTTAACATTTATGCTCTCAGATCTGATGATTTCGCTTGCAGTACAAGCATCTTGATGATCTGTTAAATTTGTTCTATAAATGTTCAAAGATTTAACATTTTTGACATTGATCATTTGATTAATAGTCTCTATATTCAACAGTTTGAGATGTTGATCTCGCAGTTAAGAGTCATTTTTTCAAATGTCTTTGTGCTTCTGTCTCGATTTTGAAAGCTAAAATCGTCGATGCGTGTCTATTTTATGATCGATTTTCGCTTTTAGATAATCATATAAAATTGATTATTAGTTTCAATTCAAGATTGAAAAACTCTAATTCGATTTTTAGATTTTTCATTTCAGTTTTCGTGTTGAATATTTCGATTTTCAGACTGTGTATAACTATTTTGTGTCATTTCTCGTCTTTCTTAATGCTTTTAACATCAAAAACATGCTCTCATATTGCTCTTTGCGCTAGTAAGACGTCTGCTGTGTATTTTTTCAAGATCATCAAAGCAATGTTGTTTTTCTTTTGCGTTTTGACTATCGTGATGACTATTAGATCGATTTTCGTCTTTTTCAATGTGTTATTTATCGAATCTCGCATTTTCATCGTCTTTAGAGTTCAGTTCTCATTTTTGAGATTGACAATGAATCTTCTTTCACGATACGATATTTCTTATGATTTTGACGAGAATTTCTTGATGATCAGGTTTCATTCGTCTGCATTTGCATTCACATTTGCATTTGTGTTTGCATTTGCATTTACGCTTGTGACTTGAGCTGCTTTTTACATATATGTGAGCTTCTGCGTTGATTTTTGCGAATTTTGCATGACTTGCGACGTTTGCAAACTCTGCATCTTCTGCAAGATTTGCGAATTCTCTGTCATGTGCTTTGCATTAATTTTCTTTTTGATGTTTTCAGCATTTTGTTGAATCAATTGTAGAATGATCTTCAGTTTGTTGTTTGTTTCACTTTGAAGTCAATCAATTTACTTCTGAATCGAGTTTTCTATGCTTTCATTGCATGCTTTTCAAATGTAGATTAAGTTATGATTTATAGTCTCTTTCTGTTCTGATAGTGCTTGTCTTAGCTGATTGACTGCAAATTCAATTCTTTCGCGCAGTCTCTTTATCTGCATCTTTTTAGAGATGACATCATAGCACTTGCTAGTACTAACTTTGATTCTAGCTTCTTTTTGCAAACTTTTCATTGCTTTTCGCTTTTTTATTTCTTTGAATTTCACAATCGCTCATGTTTGCTCTTTTTGCTGCGAATTCGCATTTCGCAAATTGATTGTATTTTTGTCATTATGTGCATTTGCATGTGAATTTAACATCAATGCATCAAGTAAACTAAACATGTATTGCGTTTTTCTATTTGCTGATGTGAGCGATTTTCGTTGACTGCAAAATAAATCGACAATATTATTTCGCAGTTGTTTGCTTGTTGATAAACTCATGCTAAGTTCATTTCATAGATTTATTTTAATCTTTAACGTTGACTTTTTGAATTCTATTGTTGACGTTTTGAATTCTAACGTTGAGCTATTGCTTTCGCTGAGTTTCGCGTTAATGTCTGCGAAATGAGAAAAAGAAGAGCGCATGAAGCGACTCTTTATATTTCTTTTCATAGAGAGTTTTTTCGAGTTTCAAGCTTCGAACTTCTGAAAAATTCACTTGACATCACTTAAATATCTCTTTAATCTCTTACTCAGAGCGTTTCACTTAGACAGTAACTTTAGTGTAGAGATTTCTCAATTTCTATTTCGAAATTTGCAATAAATTGTCTTTTATTATCAACTTATGTCAGATGAAAATGATATAAATCTAGTCTGCAAGAGTCTAGATTACTATTTTTGATAGAAAATGCTTGACACAATTGCTTTATATCTCATGTATCGAAGTAGTCGTTTTATCTTGCTCAGAATAGTAACGACTGATCTTGATTTATTGTCTTGCACATCAAGAAAAGATAAAACAGATAGTGATTTGATAAGAAACGCTGTACTTCTCTGAAACAACGTTGTTTTCTGTGCAATCTTCAAGCGCAAAAGAGTTCAATTTCGATTTTTGTGTCAGTACTCAGTCTTCTGTGCTGTTCTGAAGTCGATTGATAACTTGTTCTTTTCATGTAAGTTTGCTCTTTGATTTGTTAATCAAATTACTGTCTGAATTGATGATTCTTTCTTTTGCGTTGATGAACTCTCGTTTCGTCGCCGATTTTGATCTGCGTGAGCGCGAAAAATTTCAAATTTCGATTTTTGACTTGCAACGCAGTCATCTGTGAAGCTATTGAGTCGAATAAGAGCTTGTTTTGATCGTACGATTGTGCTCTATAACTTGTCGATCGATTTGATATATCATATGCTTTGATAGATCGCGATTCTATTCTGTGTTTTTTTTTTTACTTTTGCGCATCAAGAAAAGATAAAACAGATAGTGATTTAATCAGAAACACTGTACTTCTTTGAAACAACGTTGTTTTCTGTGCAATCTTCAAGCACAAAAGAGTTTGATTTCGATTTTTGCATTAATACTCAGTCTTCTGTGCTGTTCTGAAGTCGATTGATGACTTGTTCTTTTCATGTGAGTTTGCTCTTCGATTTATCAATCAAATTACTGTCTGAATTGATGATTCTTTCTTCTGCGTTGATGAACTCTCGTTTCGTCATCGATTTTGATTTGCGTAAGCGTAAAAAATTTCGATTTTCGATTTTTGGCTTGCAACGTAATCATCTGTAAAGTTATTGAGTTGAATAAGAGCTTGTTTTGATCGTATAATTATGCTCTATAACTTGTCGATCAATTTGATATATCATATGCTTTGATAGATCGCTGTTTTCGAAACGACGCATAGATAGAATAAAAAAGCTAAAGTATAATGAGACATGCATGACAAGAAGCTGTATGTTATAGTTCTTGATTTTAAGAACTGATGATACTATCTTCAGAATAGCAAGTGATTCATATGTGTGATAATAAATCACAATAATCTTCATTACTTTATGATGATGAAGAAGTTTAATGTACAACAGATGCATTGAGCTGAGAAATTAACTGCGTTTGACTTTAATATAAAGTATCACAGAGATAAATTAAACTTTGCAAATGCATTATTAAGAAAATCTGACATCATGAAATTGAATGATAGTAAGAAGAATAATGATTATTTTCTATTTACTCTGTGAAATAAACTTCATAATCAAAAATGTTAATCTGAGTTGTTAAAAAATTATCATGATGAATTGATACATAGAAATTAAATCAAAGACTGAATTGAAAATCAGATCTGAGTTAACTCTGAAACTTTGTGACTTTGTCAAGACATCATTTAAGTCACATTATATTTTCAACTTAATATATCATAAGTTATGTCATGTTTGACTTGACAATGCTTGACAAACTTTCTATAGTTAATCGATTTTCTTAAGTTATTGAGAACTTCTCAATAATTAACTCTATCATAATATATATTCATTCTGT
>JAABUO010001419.1_pt1 | contig 31610 bp, 29 predicted proteins | sample 5559291 | NCBI WGS metagenome assembly JAABUO01 (sample SAMN10711878, study PRJNA513372) | rock metagenome | isolation source: Antarctica rocks | place: Antarctica: Victoria Land, Finger Mt sud | reverse complement strand
CGAGGAACTGACCGTCCATGTACCGGTGGATCATCCATGGTACATCATGCACCGCGTTCAGACGATCAGCCACATCGGCACGCACATCGAGGCGCCCTACCATTGCTTCCCGGCGGGACGTGACCTCGCCGGCATCCCGCTCGACTGGCTGATCGGCGAGGCGGTCGTTCTCGACCTCAGTATGCTCGCTCCCGATAGCGTCGCGGGGGCAGCAGAGATGGCCGCCGTCGCGGAGCGGGCGGGCGGCGTGCGCCGGGGCGATATCGCCCTCCTCCTCACCGGCTACGCGGGTCGGCAGGAGGACCCGGCGTTCCCGCACCGTCCGAGCCTGACGGCAGATGCGATGGCGTATCTCGTCGAGCGGGGCATCAAGCTCCTCGGTACCGACCTCTCGGGGTTGGAAGGCCCGAAGACGCCGCAGCATCTCGAATGCCACCTGATACTGCTAGGAAACGACATCCCCTTCATTGAGAACGTGGCGAACCTGGCGGCACTCAGCCAGCCGCGCGTCTTCGTCTGCGCACTGCCGATCCCGGTGCAAGGGCTCGATGCCTTCCCGCTGCGCGTCGTCGCTCTCGAATGAGGCGAGCCGAACGATGCATAGGCTTGGCGAGGTATATCTCGGCGGTTGGATAGATCACGCGGGCTGGTTTGCACTACTCGTTGACGATGATTGTGCCGACATTCCCTATCTCCGAGTCGGCGCAGACTGATTTTTCCACATCGGAGGCTACTCATGGCTGCAGATCGTCCGAAGGTGCTCCTCGTTTTCAATCAGCAGGTGTACGACAGTTACTTTCGACCCGCCGATCGGGAGCGTCTCAGCCAGTTCGCCGACTGGGAGTGGCTGCCCATGGACGGCGGTCCTCGTTTCGGCGCGAACCCCGAACCGGCGGCGCGGGCACAACTCCTTGACAAAGTCCGCGATGTTGACGGGATCGTTATTTGCCACGGGTCGCCCCTGATCGATGCTGCGGTGATGGACCGGGCACCTCGGCTGCGAATCATCGGCGAACTCGAGGGCGACCGCTTCGCCCAGCGCATTGATCTCGACGCGGCTTGGCAGCGGGGGATCCGGACAGTCGATACGACCCATGGCTCATCGTACCCGGTCTCCGAATGGGCATTGGCGCTCATCCTCATTTCGTTACGGAACGCTGGCGAACATTTCCGGAAGATCATCGAGCATGAGATCTATGTGAAACCGACGACCGGCTGGATGCCATCACGGCTCGAGGGGAAGAAGGTCGGGCTGATCGGCGGAGGCTATATCGCCCGACGTCTTATCACCTATCTCCAGCCGTTTCACTGTGACATCCGCGTCCACGATCCTTACCTGTCCAAGGTCATTCCAGAAATCATGGGCTTCTTGCTGACCACGCTCGACTTCGTGTTCGCCGAGTCGGACATCGTCGTCTGCCTCGCGCCATTGACCCCCGCGACACGCCGGATGATCGGCCAGCGCGAGCTCGATTTGCTCCGGCCCGGTTCAGTCTTCGTCAATGTCTCACGTGGTGCGATCGTTGATCCTGACGCACTGATTAAACGCCTTCAGCGCGGCGATATCGTCGCCGGTCTCGACGTCTTCGACCCGGAGCCGATCCCGGCCGACAGCCCGATTAAGGACCTGCCCAATGTCTTCCTAACACCGCACATCGCCGGCTCGAACCGGGGGCTCGAGAGCTTCTTCACGTTGATGATTGACGAACTCGATCGCTGCTTCCATGGTCACGAGACACTCCATGATCTAACGCCGCAGACACGAGCGAACCGCACGGGCGCACCGCCACCGTCCGACTTCGAGATGAAGGGATGATCTGAGCACTGACAACCCATGTTTCGCGCGCACGTAGTCGCATGAATCGCCATAGTGCATCGGTGTATTGCGAACAGATCCAGGCCGGGATGAACCGACTGCGTTGTTCTCTTGAGGATGGACGCACCATGCGGTGGAAGGAACGGTTGCACCGATCGATTAGAAAACGGTGATCCCGAGCGCTTGCGCGGTCGTATCGAGGAATGCCTTGACGGCGGCGGTTTCCTCGACCGCGCAATGCTCGACGATGATGGGGAAGGACGGATCCAACGCTTCCATCAGCCGGAAGAATGTCTGGTAGTCGAGGGTTCCGGTACCCGCCGACACCTCATCGAGATGGACCACCAGTCGGTCCGCGACTGTGACATCTTTCGCGTGCGCGCTCGCGATCCGCGGCCCGAGGATCGCGACCATTCGCTCCATCGCGGGGCCGGAGTTGTAGACGGTTTGCAGGTTCATCCAGTTCACGGGATCCCAATCGCACTTCACGAATGGTGAGCCGACCTCGTCGAGCACCAGCCGCATCGTTTCGGGCGAGTCGAGCGTGACAAGCTGATGGCCCTCCATACTCAGGATGACGCCGTGCTCCTCCGCGACCGGCGCGCACTCTCGCAGCGTGCGGATCAGTTGCTGACGCGCCGTCGCTGTCCAGTTACCTGGATCGGGAAACCACGGCCCGCGCGGACTCATGCTGCCGGGGCCAGTGTCGATACCACGCGCCCCGAGCCATCCGGCAACCTTGAGCGCAGCCTGCAAGGTGCGCGACGCCGCCCGTCGGCGCGCTTTGTCCGGATGGATCAGGCATTGCCAGTACCCCGTGCATTGGTACATCAGTAGTCCGTGCGCCTCGAGGACCGCGCGCGCCCGGATGCACTGCTCACGCGTGGTTGTGTGCGGGTCATTCGCCCGGAACCGGCTGAAGACCCCCGAGAAGCCGAATGCCACGATCCGCCGCGCGAGGTCCTCGTCGACGTCGTCCATGTTGGTTGGGATAAGCTCCCCCGAAATGCCAAACCGCACCGGTCGCTCCTCTCTGGCGGGCGCATCACCCGCGCGTATGCCGCCATCTCGCATGAGTTTTTCTCAAGGACAGCCCCGTACGCCAGCGAACGTCAGACTGTCACTTCCGCGATTGCCGTGGATCCCCCGTCGCTGCGGTATCCTCTGGCCTGCGACAGGGCCGTGGTCGCTTCCCGCAACAGATTCAATGCTTGCCGCTGCCGCTCCGCAGTGAAACGGACGGTCGGGATCGAGATACTGAGTGCGGCGACGTACGTGCCCTTGTGATCCCGGATCGGCATCGCTGTACAACGGAGACCCCGGGTATATTCTTCATTGTCGAGCGCGTAGCCGCGCTTGCGGATGAACGCGAGTTCGGTACGTAGAGCCTCCTGATCACTGACGGTGCTCGGCGTGAACCGCTCCAGCGGCTGCGTCCCGAGCCGCCGGTCCAGTTCATCCGCAGACAGACCGGCCAGTAAGGCTTTACCGAGCGCCGTCGCGTGCGCCTCCAGTCGCCGCCCGACCGCCGAGTCGAGCGTGAGATGCTGCGTGCCGTCCACCTTGGCAATGTAGACGTTGTAGCGGCCGTCCAGCAGGGCAAGTTGCACTGTCTCGTTCATCGCGTCCCGGACATGTTCCATGTACGGTCGCGCTTGCTCGGCGATCGTGACCGCTCGCATGTAGACATTCCCGGCTTCCCATGTGCGGATGCCGAGGCGATACGCGTGCGTCGCCCCATCGAATTCGATCCACCCGCGATCGGCGAGCGTACGCAGCAGCCCATGTAAACTGGAACGCGGGTACGCGAGCACGCGGGCGATCTCACCGGATGTGAGCGCCCGCTCGCGATTCATCAGCAATTCGAGGATCGCGAGCGCCCGCTGGGCGGATTTCACCCCGTCCTGTTTCGTTCCGTCCGTGTCCCTCGGCATCGCTGACCCGTACATACGCCTACTCGTGCACTCACGACGACCATGTGTTCACATATATGAATACATGTATCACTCATTGAACAATCTCACAAACCGTGCTATAGTGCAAGTCACTTCAGCAACGAGCGATCGTGTCCTCATCATGGTGAATGCGCCTTATGCAGTGGGGAAGGAGCCTGGAATGGCGAGCGCCGAGTTTACCCCGTTCTCATTGTCCCGCCGTCGTTTCCTGCGCGTCGGAGCCGGTGCCGCCGGAACGATCATCAGCGGACCCGCCCTTCTGGCGTTCCTCACCGCGTGCGGCCAGACGGCGAGCGGCGGGAAGAAACTAACATGGGCACGCGGCGACGACCTGCGCACGCAGGACCCGCAGGAGATCTCCGGGCTGATGGAGGGGACGATCTCGCGGCTGATGTATGACCCGCTCATTGATACTGATGAAACCGGCAAACAGGTGGCGGCGCTTGCGACGAAGTGGGAGACCGCTCCGGACGGGAAGGCATACACCTTCACATTGCGGCAGGGGGTGAAGTTCCACGACGGCACTCCCTTCACCGCCGACGCCGTGAAATTCACCTTTGACCGGCTGCTCGCGAACCCGACGCTGCAGCACGCGGCGGTCTGGAAAGACCAACTAAGCGACGTGATCGTGAAGGATCCGTTCACCGTCGTCTTCACGCTGAAGAACCCGAGCCCGGGATTGATCACGCAGTTCGGCGAGCCGATCCTCGCCCAGAATGCGAAGGAGAAGTACGGGGAGCGTTTCTACGAGAAGGGAATCGGCACGGGACCGTTCAAGTACGTCGAGTGGCGCAAGAATGATCATTGGACCGGCGACGCAAACAAGGATTACTGGGATAAGGGCGCCGTCAAGCTCGATCGTATCATCTTTCGCTCCATCACCGAGGAGGCGACGCGGCTCGCCGCCCTCCGCTCCGGCGAGGTGGACCTCGTGGACAGCCTGAGCGGCGACCAGGCCACCGATCTCGGCAAGGATCCGAATATCGTCATCGCGCGCACGCCAGCGACCGACACAATTCATCTGACGTATAATTTCCGCCGCCCGCCGTTCACGAACCATGATGCCCGCCTCGCCGTCGCGTACGCGATCGACAAGAACCAGATCGTGCAAAACATTCTCAAGTCGGGCCAACTCGTGGGCGCGCCGATCCCACCTGGCGTCGTCGGGTTCGACGCAGAGTTGACCAAGGCAGTGATACCGTACGACCCCGACAAGGCGCGCGCGCTCCTGAAATCGGCGGGTGTCGCACCGGGCACAAAGATCGAGTTCAAGCTCAACCCGGCCTTCTTCGCCAAGATGACGGAGGTGTCGCAGTTTGTCTCCGATCAGCTGCGCGCGGTCGGGTTCACGGTGGATATGCAATACCTCGAGCCAGGCGCCTTCACCGAGGCGCGCAAGAGCGGCAATTTCGACCTCGCTGTCCAGCAGGGCAATAAGTTCCCCGACCCGGATGCGAACTATACGGTCCTCGTGATCGCAGAGTCGTTTGGCCTCTTCTACAAAGAGGTGAGGCCGGAGATTGTCTCGTTGCTCACCTCTGCACGGTCGGAACTCGACCCGAGCAAGCGCGACGCGCTGTATAAGCAGGTTCAGCACATGATGTACGACGACATGGCGGAGCTCATTCTCTACCGGCAGGAATACATCTGGGGCGTCCGCAAGCGCGTGACTGGCTTCAAGGCGCGGACGGATTACCAGACACGCGTCTTCACGTGCGACGTGAGCGGTTAGGCGGGATGCTGGCCTATATCACGCGCCGCTGCGCGCAGGCGCTGCTGGTCATCGTTGGTGTGTCGGTCGTTGTCTTCTTTCTCGCGCGCCTGGCGCCGAGTGACCCCGTGACGCTGATGCTCTCGGAGACCGCTTCCCCACAGCAAATCGTCGAGGCGCGCCACTATTACGGCTTTGACCGGCCAATCCCTTACCAATACTGGCTCTTCGTCAGTCGTGCGGCGCGCGGCAACCTCGGCGACTCGCTGTATTACAAGCAGCCCGCCTTTAACGTGGTTATGGAGGCATTCCCGGAGACCCTCAAGCTCGCCTTTGTTGCCTTCCTGATCGCCATCGCCGTCGCGATCCCGCTCGGAATCCTCGCTGCGGTGAAGCGGGACACGCTCTGGGATTATCTGGCGGTCGGCGTGGCGGTCCTCGGCCAAGCCGCGCCGCCGTACTGGATCGGCATCGTGCTCATCCTGATCTTCGCGGTGCGGTTGCGGCTCTTACCGACCTCCGGCAACGACGGGCCCGACGCCATCATCCTCCCGGCTGTCACGCTCGCTGCCGCGCTGATGGCAGTCCTCGCGCGGCTCACGCGGGCGGGGATGCTCGATGTGCTTAATGAGGACTTCATCCGAACCGCGCGGGCGAAGGGGGTCCGTGAGCGTTCGGTGCTCTACCGGCACGCGCTGCGCAACGTGCTGATTCCTCTTGTAACGGTGATGGGCTTGCAACTCGGCGCGCTGCTCGGCGGGGCGGTGATCATCGAGCAGGTCTTCGCCTGGCCCGGCGTCGGCAGGCTGGCCGTGACCGCGATCACCGCGCGCGATTACCCGATTATTCAGGCGGTGGTGCTGCTTGTCTCGTGCGTGTTCGTCGTTGTCAACCTCGCGGTGGACTTGCTCTATGGCTTCCTCGACCCACGCATCCGCTACCAATAGGAGGGCAATGAATGGCTGTGCGCGCGGAAGCGCTCTCCCTCTCCCAGGAACATCGTATCGTAGAACCATCGGTCTGGCACCGGTTCGCCGCGAACCGACGCATTCGCTTCGGGGCGACACTCCTCGCGGTGATCGTCTTTGCGGCGCTCGCCGCGCCACTCCTCGCCCACGCGAATCCGCGCACGCCGCATCCCGAACTCAACAATCATCCGCCTCTCTCCACCGCCGGCCGATTCGCGCTTCTGGGCACGGATTCGCTCGGCCGAGACATCTGGAGCCGCATCCTCTACGGCGCGCGTGTCTCGCTCCTGACCGGCGTCGCGGCGGCGAGCGTCGCGCTCGTCATCGGCATTCCCTTCGGGTTACTCGCGGGCTTCTTCGGTGGCGCGGCGGACACGATCATCATGCGGTGGGTCGATATCCAACTGGCGATCCCGTTCTTCTTGCTCGCTATCACGATTGCCGCGCTCTTCGGGCCAGGGCTCTTCAACGTGATCGCACTGCTCGGCGTGACGAACTGGGTCGGCTACACACGCGTCGCACGCGCGCAGGTCTTGCAGGTCCGCGAACTGCCGTACGTCGAGGCGGCGCGGTCGGTCGGCGCCGATTCGCGGACCGTTCTCCTTCGGCATGTGCTGCCGAACATCTGGACGCCGATCCTGATTCTCGCCAGCCAGCAGATCGGCGCGCTGATCATCGCGGAATCCTCGCTCACGTTCCTCGGCATTGGCGTCCCGCCGGAGATTCCGACGTGGGGCGGCATGATTGCGAACGGGCGCAGCTACCTCAGCACTGCGTGGTGGATCTCCACGGTGCCAGGGATCGCACTGACGCTCACGGTGGTCGCGGTTTACTTCGTCGGCGACGGGATGCGCGATGTGCTCGACCCGCGCCTCAAACGATGACGCGGATGGCAATGGCAATGAATGACGCCGTTTGAGATTCAGAGAGGGTGCGGACATGGTCTGTCAGCGTTTCACCGGCAAAGTTGCCATCGTTACGGGATCATCGCGGGGAATCGGCAGAGCCATCGCCCTCGAACTGGCGGAGGAGGGGGCCGCCGTGATCGTCAATCATCTCGCCGATGAGGCTGCGGCCGAAATGGTGGTCGGTGAGATCGTCGCCGGTGGCGGACGTGCGCTCACATGTGACGCGGACGTCGGCGATCGCGTGCAGGCCGAAGCAATGGTCGCGCGAACCTTGGAACGGTTCGGTCGCCTCGATGTCCTGGTGAACAACGCCGGGATCTGCCCGTTCAGCGATTTCTTCGCGATCACTGACGAGATATGGGAACGTACGCTGCGCACAAATCTCTACGGCCCGTTCGTGATGTGCCAGGCTGCGGCCCGACCGATGGCGGAGCAGGGGAACGGGGCGATCGTCAATATCTCGAGCGTCTCCAGCTACATCGGTAGCGCGACGCAGGTGCATTACTGCGCCACGAAGGCGGGGGTGAACGGCCTCACCGCCTCGATGGCGGTCGCGCTCGGCCCGCTGGGAATTCGCGTGAACGCGGTGCTCCCCGGTGGCGTTCACACGGACATCAATCGCGATCAATGGGAAGGCAAACCGGAAACACCCCCTGGTCTGCCGATCGATCGCATTGGCCTGCCCAAAGATATGGCCCGCGCGGTGTGCTACCTGGCGTCCGACGACGCCGCATGGGTGACGGGTACCCTGCTACCCGTCGATGGCGGGACAACGGTAACGCCACGGCGCGTTACCCGATAGGTCATAGAGGAGGATCTCGTGAAGATCGTTGACATACGCGCCATGCGCCTCGCCATGCCACCTCGTCAACAGTCGGAGACGCCGCCGCGTCGCGCCCCGTGGTCGAAGGACGCGGAGGTCGCCAATCCGATGTCGCGCTATCCGAAGGTAAAGCGGCACCGCAGCCTGTGGACGCCGGGCTGGGAGAATGTCTGGTGCAAGGTGACCGCCGAGGATGGCACCTGGGGCATCGGCATGACGAGCAACGGTCGCGCCGTAGCCGCAGTGATTGACGATCACCTGGCACGACAGTTGGTCGGGGAGGACTGCTTCGCGGGCGAGAAACTGGCGGACATGATGTTCCGCCTCACCAAGCCGTACGGCTCGACGGGGCTGGCGTCATATGCGATCAGCGCGGTCGATCTCGCGCTCTGGGACCTGCGCGGCAAACTCCTCGGTCAACCAGTCTATCAACTCCTCGGCGGCCCGCAGAAAGAGCGCCTCTTTTGCTATGCCACCGGCAACGACGTGGACTGGTATCAGGAACTCGGCTACCGCGCCTTCAAACTTGCCTGTCCCTATGGTCCTGCCGACGGGCTTGACGGCATCACAAAGAACGTCGAGTTCGTCGCTGCTGCACGGGAACAGATCGGTGACGACTGTGAATTGATGCTCGATTGTTGGATGGCGTTCGATGTAGAGTACACCGTCCGGCTCGCGGAGGCGCTCCGTCCCTACCGGCTCAAGTGGATGGAAGAATGTCTGATCCCTGAAGATTTCGATGCCCATCTCGCCCTGCGCGCGCGTTTGCCGTGGCAGACGTTGACGACGGGCGAACACTGGTACACCCATGTGCCCTTTCAGTGGGCCGCGAGCCATCGTGTGGTCGACATCCTGCAGCCGGACATCAACTGGTGCGGTGGGATGAGCACCTGCAGGAAAATCGCTGCGATGGCGGATGCGGCGGGTCTCAGCGTCATGCTACATGCCGGCGGCAACACGGTGTTCGGGCAGCACTTCAGTTACGCGACGGCCTGTGTGCCGTGGCTGGAAACGTTCGTTGGTACGCCGCCGGGAGTGCCGTTAGACGAGGGGTGGACGCTGCCCGGCCAGGCGGCGCCCAAGGATGGCTGGCTGATACCGAGCGATGCGCCGGGGTTCGGATTGGAGATTCCGGTGGACTGGTTCACGCCGTTCTTCGCGTAGCGCAACGCTCTTGGAGGTATGGGGCCGCAGTCATGTGGCTGCACGTTGAGAGAGTAGGTCATGGAGGCTGCCGCCGAGGATACGGGCTTTGTCGGACTCCGGGATGAAGTCACAATGCACGCGGACGGCCTCGAGGGCATGCTGATACGTACTCGCGCGCCGCACGACGGGATAGTCGGATCCCCAGTGCAGACGCTCGGGACCGAAATGCTCGTATAGCGCCCGAACGATCGGGGCGCAATCGGCATAGGGATATTCCCAGGCGACGCGGGAGACGTAGTGGAAGCCGGAAAGCTTGATGTGGATATTGGGCCGTGACGCCGAGGCGAGGATCTCGCTGAGTGGCGTGGTGGTCGATGCGACCCGCGCACCGGCCATGTGATGGCAGAGAAAGGGGACACTTGAACAGCGCCGTGCAAGCTCGCGCAGCACGGGTTGGAGATGCACTGGCAGCGACAAGCTGACGATCAGATTACACTCGGCCGCCTGTTCAAAGAAGCCCGACCCTTCACCGGAGAGTAGCCACGTGCCATCGTCGTCGGCGCGGACATAGTGCGTAAAGCCCTTTAGGTTGTAGGCGGCCGCCGCCGATGAGAGCCGCGCGGCCGCACCTGACGTGTGATAGGTCGATGTCCAGTGGCTATCGACATCGGCAAACTGGTGCAGACGGCCGGGATACCGCTGCACGCATTCCGCGACATAGTCGTTGTTATCCGGGTTGTGATCGATGCAGGCACAAACAATGACCGCTTGAGCGACGCCGTGTTGCTCCATCTCGAACAGAAGTTGCTCGATCGTCGCGCGGCTGGACGGATCGGGCACCGGTGGTTGGTAGGGCCACGTCCGCCATGCGTGGCAGTGCGCGTCGATGATCATCTTCTCCCTCCCGCATCCATCATGATCGGTTGAGATGGCAGTATATCGCGCGCAATCCGACGGTGACATGCATCCGCTCGTCCTTCAGGCACGGGATTCATGAGACGGCATCGATGATGGGCTTCGGGGAATGGTGCGGGTCAACGCCTTAACAGGAAGGGGAAGACGAATGAGAGTATTACTCATCGGAGGTTCGGGCCGGGTCGGTTCGTTCATCACACCCTATCTGCGCGAACAGCACGAACTCCGCGTGCTCGACGTTCGTCCACCGAGCCGCGACGGCGTCGAGTACATCGAGGGCTCGATCACGGACCCAGGCGCCGTGCGCCGTGCGCTCGACGGTTGCGACAGTTTCATCTCGCTGGTGATGAAGAGCGGCCAGGGAGGGTCATCGACGGAGCAATCCATCCCCGTGATCGTGGACAATTACCACGTGAACACGCTCGGTCTCCACCTGTTGCTCTACACGGCCTGCGACCTGGGCATCAAGCGCGGGGTATTCACAAGTACCATGAGCGTCCATTATCGCGAGCGCGATCGGTTCCCGTCCGAGGAGACGGTGCCGCTCGACTCGCCCAGCGTCTACGGCTTGACCAAGGGATTTGGCGAGCTCATCTGCCAATATTTCGCCCGCTGGTTCGATATGAACCTCATCGCCCTGCGCATCACCGGCCCCCGAGACCGCAGCCAGTACATCGAGGAGCGTCGCAACCCGCGACACTATGGCACCGCGCCACTGTACGTGACTGACGAGGAAGACCTCGCCGACGCCTACTTGGGTGCGTTGGAGGCAATACAGATCGGCCACGGTCGCTTCGACGCGATCTTCGTCGCGGGCGACGAGGACGAGCGCAACCATAACCTCTCGAAAGCCAAGCGCATCCTCGATTGGCAGCCCCGATCCCATCGCCTACTTACGCCGTAACGCACGCTCACGCGAAGTGCGGCAGCACCTCCTCCATCACCCGCTTCAATTGCGCCTGCTGGTCCCAGCTCGTGATCCGCACCGTGACCTCATCGAAGCCGAGCTGCTCAATGACACGCAGGTGCTCGACGCACTCCTCCGGCGAGCCTGCGGCGACCCATTGCTCGACGAAGGGCATTGGGTAATCCGTGCTGTAATAGATATCGAGGAACTTCTTCGACTCCTCGAGCGCCGTCTGCCTGTCCTCGTTGATGTTGATGTTGTGGTAGAGATGGGTCGCGATCGACGCAGGGTCCCGGCCGAGGTCCTTCGCCTTCTGGCGCACGTCATTGATCCGCCATGCGAGATCCGCCGGATCCGCGATCGAGGTCTGCCAGCCGTCGGCATGGCGCGCGACGCGCCGGTGCGTGCGCTCGATCGTCGCGCGATCGCCGCGGGCATTGTTGGCGATCCAAATCGGCGGTCGCGGGGTAGCCGCGGGCTTCGGCTCGACGGTGAGATTCGCGAACTGGTAATGCTTGCCCTGATGCGTGACGTTCTCCTCGGTCCAGAGCCGCTTGAGGATCGTGATCCACTCGGTCAGGCGTTCGACGCGCGCCTTGTTGTCCACATGGTAGGTCTCATCTTCGAGCCGCCCACCCGCCTGGGGCACGATGCCCGTGCAGCCGACCATCACCGTTCTTCCCTGGGAGAGCAGGTCGAGGCTCGCCCACTGATACGCGAGCTGGACGGGATCGCGCAGCGTGAAACTCGCCATGCACGCCGCGCCGAGGCGCACATTCCGCGTGCGTGCCGCGACGCCCGAGAGGAGGGTCACCGATTCCATGCGCGGCTTGCCGAACAGGCTGTCGCCGACCCAGACGGAGCGGAACTGCCCCGATCGGTCCGCGATCTCCGCCGTTTGTAGCATCTCCTCGGCGGTCGTCGCTCCGAACATCACGCCGCGATTTGGCAAAGTAAAACCGAAATCCATGACCGTCCTCCATTCTGTACCGATCCCCAACAACACTCTCACTACAAGGGGAAACTCTTACTGCGTGACCCGAATGCGGGCGCCGTGCGTGCTGGTGAGCGGGAGGAGTTCGCCACTGCCGGGCGGCACGGCATCGCTCCCACCCAACGCGACCTCGTATGGCCCTTCGCCGCGCTTTGCCAGGTATTGCCCGAGCGGGCCAGCCTCGTCGGCAGGCTCAGCGAGCGCGAGCCATTGCTCCCCGACGCGGAAGCGGTACCCCGCGCCCGCGCCGGCGATCTCCGCGCGCGTCCCCTCGCCCTGCTGACCGAGCAGTGCGAGATAGGCGGTCGTCGCCGCAGCGAGATCCTTCACGACGACGGTCAAGCCCGCCACGCGCGTCACGGGCAGGCGGTGATGCATCGCCGCGCCGTCCGGCACGCGCAAGGGGCGCGGCGTCACGTCCTCGATTACGAAGGGGAGCGCGCTTTGCGTGGCGCTGAGCGAGATGATCCGCCAGTCGATCTGCTGACCGTCGGGGCGGAGACGGCCCATTTCGACCGGCCCGTGCGTCGGTAAGACGCCCGGTTGTGTCACGACGGGCTCGGCAGTGAGATTCTCTGAGAGCAGGGCGAAGTCAATTATCCCTTCCCCCTGCGCGATCCGCGCGCCCCAGCGGTGGCTCGGCGCCTTCGCGAGATCGGTGAACGCGATCAACTCGAAGTACGTGCCGTCGGCGAAGGAAACCAGGGCGTTATGTGTCGCGCCGCTCGTATGCGCACCCCCCGGCGTGACGGTGAATCCCAGGTCCGCGTAATCGGCGGATGCCCGTGCGAGGTCCGTGACGAGGATGACGATGTGGTCGAGCTGCTTCGGCATTGTTTCCCCCTCCGAGTCGTGCAAAAAAGTGCCAACGGTACGCCTATTGCGCCTGCTGCAAGCGGATGCGCGGATCGAGCACGCCGTAGACCAGGTCGACGACCAGGCTGACCGCAACCGTTACCACGGCGATGAAGAAGACATTGGTGAGGACGACGGGATAATCGCGCGAGAGGGCGGCGGTCGTCGTCACCTTACCCAGCCCCGGTAGGCCGAAGACCGTCTCGACGATCGCCGAACCGCCGAGCGTGACGGGGATGATCGTATTGAGCAGGCTCACCACGACGAGCAGGGCGTTGCGCAAGGCGTGGCGCGTCACGACGTAGGTCTCTCCGAAGCCTTTCGCGCGCGCCGTGCGGATGTAATCCTCCGCGAGCGTCGTCGTCAGGCCATCGCGCAGGTAGCGCGCGAGGATCGTCGCCGGACCGAGCGCGACGACCAGCGTCGGCATGACGAGGTAGGGGAGCGAGGCGGCGCCCTGGAAGCCGACCGTCCCCGGCGGGCCGAGGCCGGAGCCGGGCAGCACGTGCCACGCCTCCGTGAAGAGTCGGAGGAGGAGGACGCCGAGCAGGAAGGGCGGGAAGGCGAGCGTCGTCGCTATCGAGGCGGAGAGCACGCGATCGACCCAGCCACCGGGGCGCCGCGCCGCGAACGCCCCGAAGGGGATGGCGATCAGCATCGCGAACCCCAGGCCCGTCGTCGTCACGATGAGCGTCGTCGGGAAGGCGTCGCGCACGATCTGATACGTCGGCTGCTGCGACTTGAACGACCGCAGATCGCCGCGCACGAGGCCGCGCATCATCTTGACGTACTGCACCGGCAAGGAGTCATCCAAGCCGAGTTCGTGGCGCACCGCCGCCCGATCCTCCGGCGTGAGCAGCGAGGGATCAACGACGAGCGTCACGGGATCGCCCGGCGTCAGGCGGAAGATCAGGAAACAGAGGATCGAGACGCCGATCAGCAGCGGTACCGTCTCTCCCAAGCGGCTGATCCAGTAGCGCGACATCAGCGCCGCCTCCGTGTCGGGTCGAGCGCGTCCCGCACGCCCTCGCCGAAGAGATTGAAGGCAAGCACGACGAGGAAAATCGCCACACCGGGGAAGACGACGAGCCACCACGCCTGCCGCGCGAAACGCGCTCCGTCCGCGACCATGTTGCCCCAGCTTGGCGTCGGCTCGGCAACGCCGAGTCCGAGGTAACTGAGGCCCGATTCGATGAGGATATTGCTCGCGACGCGGATCGTCGCGCTTGCGATGATCACCGGGATCAGTTGCGGGATCAGGTGCCGTACGACGATGCGCAGGTCGCTCGCACCGATCACGCGGGCCGCCGCAACGAAATCTTGCCGCCGTAGTTTGAGCATCAACGCACGGACAACGCGCGCGTTGGCGGGCCAGGATGTGAAGCCGATCATCAGGATCAAAAGCGTCAGGCTGCGGCCAAACGTGGCGACGGCGAGGATCAGGAGGAAGAAGGTCGGAAAGACGAGCACGAGATCGGTGAGCCGCATTAGGAGCCGGTCCGCCCAGCCGCCGAGATAGCCCGCGAACGATCCGATCGCGACGCCGACGATCAGCGTGATGAGCATTGACAGGAGTCCGATGGAGAGCGAGACCCGCCCGGCATAAATCAGGCGGCTGAGCACATCGCGCCCGAGTCCGTCGCCGCCCAGGATGAAGGCGGAGCCGGGCGGTGCGAGGCGGAGCTGCACGTATTGCGCCTCCGGTCGTTGCGGCGCGAGCACGGGCGCGAAGATCGCCACCAATCCGGCCACCCCGATGATCGCCCCGCCAAAGGCAATCCGCCCATTCGCCACGATCCATCGGGCCGGTACGAACCTGCGCCGCGCCGCAGGGCGCAACGGAGTCGCGTTTGCCGGTGCATGCACCTCCGGTTCCAGTACCGGAAGGGGTGTTCGTGCTCGATCGCTCATCGCCATAGACCGATTCCCATTCCCTGTCTCACTCCTCCGACCGCAGCGTGAGAGGCCGAACGCCGCCGCACCGATCTATCGCCGGATCATCGGTGCAGTCCTGCCGCCTATTGCTTGTAGTACCACGCGGCGGCATCCCGCCAGTTGAAGTACGAGCTGGGATAATCGGGCGTGACGAGATCGGCGCTGTAGGCGTAGGCGTTGGGGGGATTGCCGAGCCAGAGATGCGGCACGTCCTGCGCGATGACCTCCTGCCACTCGTAGTAGAGTTTGCGCCGCTCCTCCTGATCGTTCGTGGCCGCCGCGCGGTTGATCAGCTCGTCCGATTGCGGGTTATTGTAGCTGTTGCGGTTATTCGCGCTCAGGAAATAGCCCGGCAGCGCGTAGTGCGGGTCCGTGTAAAGCGTGTAGACGACCTGCAACCCCGCCGCCTCGAAGGTGCGCGTGCTGTAGTACTGCGTGTTCAGCGTGTTGAAGTCCACGAACTGGTGCTTCATTTCCACACCGACTGCCTTCCACTGCTGCTGCACGACGAGCGGCCAGTCATTGTAGATCGAGTACATTGTGAAGGAGAACTTCTGCCCCTCCTTCTCGCGGAGGCCGCCCGGTCCCACCTTCCAACCTGCCTCATCGAGGAGCCGCCTGGCCTGCTCCGGGTTGTTGTCAAAGAGCGTCGTATCCTTCTTCGTCGGCCACCAGTCGTAGGGGAAGACGGAGTTGTAGATCTGCGCGCGCCCCTTCCAGATGGCGTCGTTGATCGCCTGACGGTTGAGCGCAAACGAGAGCGCCTTGCGCACGCGCACATCCTGGAAGAGCGGCTTGGCGAGGTTGAATTCGATGTATTGGTTCGCGCGGCCCGGTTTTAGGACACGACGCAGCGACGAGTCCCCCTGGAGCTGATCGTAGGCGTCGAGCGACAACTCGACCGCGTTCATCTCCTTCGATTTCAACCCCGTGATGAGCGTGTTCGCGTCCGCATTCGGGATCATCCGGTAGACGACGCGATCGAGGTGCGGGCGACCGCCGAAGTAGTCATCGAACGCCTTGCCGATAATGCTGTCTCCTGTCTTCCAGACCTCGAAGACGAAGGGGCCGGTACCGATCGGGGCGCGGGCATATGGGTGCTTGAGCATCTCCGCGACGGGGACGCCGCCGAGGATGTGCTTCGGGATGATGTACTGGCCCGCGCCGATGGTGAAGAACGGCGCGGAGGGCGCGGTCAGATTCGCTTGGAGCGTAAAGTCATCGAGCACCTTGATGCCCGTGATCTCCCGCGCCTTGCCGGTGTGGAACTCCGGCGCGCCCGCGACGAAGGCGAAGAAGCTATAGAGTTGTGCCCCCGTCTTGTTGTCCGGGTGAGCGATCGTCTCCCAGGTGAACTTGACATCGGCGGCGGTGAAGGGCTGCCCGTCGTGCCACTTGATGCCCTTACGGAGTTTGAAGGTCCACTGCGTGCCATCAGGCGTACTCGTCCACGACTCGGCGAGATCGGGGAGCGGTTCGAGATTCAGCCCCGGCTTCGTCAGGCCGTTGAAGAAGGGCGCCGTCGGGGCGATCACAGTGGAGAAGCTGCTGAAAGAGGGGATCAGGTGCGAGCCCTCCTGCGAGGCATAGTAGACCGCCGTGCCACCCTTCCGTGCGATGCTCGTGGCTCCGACGGGAGGAGATTGCGCCGCAGGCGCGGCCGAGCCGGATGCGGCGGCTGTGCTAGTGGGCGCTGATACGGCGGGTGAGGGCGCGGCGGTCGGGATCGCGCCCCCGCACGCCGCGAGGATGCTGCCGGCGGCAATACCAGAGACGAGCGCGATACCGCGCCGTACGATCCGGCGACGGCTCATGCGGGAAGAAATATCTGCTGAATCTGCCATGCCCCGGTCTCCTTCGTCATCGATCACGCGCGGATGTACCGAGACAATGGCTTGGAAGGCCCACGCCCCGTATGCATTCTCCGCAACGGTGAGCGCGCCAGTTGTATTCCTAACATTCAAAGATTAATATGTCAAGAAAGTGGCTACGGCGATGGCACCTCAACGGGGCATCGGAAACTGGTCCCCAATTGACGTTTCGCCAATCGACCCCTTCCCGTTGCCGCAGCAACGGTATTTCCTCGCGGGAGGCCGCTGACGAGCGCCGCGTCGAGAGGAACTGCCATGGCGCTGTCGGCGATGCTGGTGAGCGTGGCGTGCGATCGTGACCCGAGAGCGGACAGACGGTGCTCGGGCAGACGTCACCAAGGCTCTCGAAGAGCCCAGTTCGCAGTTGCGAATACAGCGGTCGCCGTCAGACGAAAGGAAATACGGACACGAACGTATACGTGCCCGAACCGACGGTGAAGATTGCCTCTCCCTTCTCCATCCGTAAAAACGCGACCCCTTCCGCCTCTCGCGCCAATGTCGCCCCCTCGCGTATTGCGGCGCCATCCGTTGCCCCCGATGGCACGTGGACGATCGCTGTCGTGTTCGCGGGAATCGTGACGTCGAGCGTGAAGGTATCGCCGTCCCGTCGCCACGCAGTGGTGATCCGCCCCCGCACGGAGTCGTATGTCGCCTCGGCGGATTGGAAACTCCCGCCCGGGTGAGGATGGATGAGGATGCGCCGGTAACCGGGGGCTGCGGGATCAGTGTCGATCCCGGCGACCGTACGGTAGAGCCATTCGCCCACAGAGCCGAGCGCGTAGTGATTGAAGGAGTTCATGCCGGGATCCTGGAACCCGTGCTCCTCGGTCCAGCCGTCCCACCGCTCCCAGATCGTCGTCGCGCCGTGCCTGATCGTGTACCCCCACGAGGGGAACGTGTCACTCTCAAGCAGTCGGTAGGCTACGTCGGGGCGTCCAACTACGGTTAGTGCCGGGCAGAGGTAGCCAACGCCGACGAAACCTGTGGAGAGGTGCCAGCCCCGGCGCTCGATGTCCGCCACCAAGCGGTCTGTCGCAGCGGCACGGAGATCGGCGGGCAGGAGATTCATGTACAGGGCAAGTACGTACCCGGTCTGTGTCTCGCCCCGCACCGTGCCATCGGCGGAGACGTACGTCGTAATAAATGCCTCCTTGATCTTCTCAAATAGCGCGTCGTACTGCCGGGCTTCGTCGTGACGGTCGAGGACGCGGGCCATCTCGGCCATGAGACGCGCGTCATATGCCCAGTATGCCGTGGCAAGGAGGTCTTTCGGCGTCGCGCTGGCTCCCGGGTGTCGCATCGCGCCGCCATCGAGTGCCAGCCAGTCGCCGAAGTTATTGTTGAGCTGCCCGATGCGCAGATAGCCGAGATTTCCCCGCGCCAAGTACGTCATCCACCGTGTCATCGCCTCCCAATGCCGCGCGACGATCCGTGTGTCGCCGTAGCACTGCCAGATCGTCCACGGGACGATCACCCCAGCATCGCCCCAGGCGGGTGCGCCATCTGTGAGATTCACCAGCCGCGGCGCAACATCGGGAAATGCCCCCGCTCCCGATTGCCCATCCTCGACGTCGCGCATCCACTTGGTAAAGAAGGTCGCAACGTCCATATTGAAGCATGCGGTGCGAATGAATATCTGCGCGTCGCCCAGCCACCCGAGACGCTCATCGCGCTGTGGGCAATCGGTGGGAACACTGAGGAAGTTTCCCCGTTGCCCCCAGACGATGTTGCGCTGCAATTGGCTCACCATCGGGTTCGAGCATGTGAAGGTGCCGGTAGGCGGCGTGTCGGAATGAACGACGCAGCCCGTGATCATATCCACCGTTGGTACGCCAGGGAAGCCGATAATTTCGGCGTAGCGGAACCCATGGAAGGTGAAGCGCGGTTCCCAGGTTTCCTCTCCCTCACCATGCAGGATGTACGTATCGGTCTGCATGGCGGTACGTAGGTTGTCGGTGTAGAGCGTCCCATCCGGGTTAAGCATCTCTGCAAATCGGAGTCGTATCTTCGCGCCTGCATCGCCTTGGACACGCAGGCGGACCCATCCCGCGATGTTTTGCCCGAGATCGAAGATGAAGGTGCCCGATGCTGGCTCGGTCACTGAAATGGGAACAATTTCCTCGGTCACTCGGGCCGGTGGGACAGATGCGGCGACGATTTGTGTGTCGCCTCGATCCCGCACGCGCACGGGCTGCCAATCGGTATCATCAAAACAAGGAGCGTTCCAGCCTGTGCGCGTGCGACGCGCGTCGTAGGTCTCGCCCATCAGCAGGTCAGAGAAGCGAATCGGACCAGTCGTGCTCTTCCATGTACCATCAGTCACGACTGTCTGCGCCGTGCCGTCGGTATATTCTACATGCAGTTGCAGCAGCGCTTCTGGACGCGATCCGTAATGCCTACTGGACCCGCCGAAACCGACATGGCCGGCATACCATCCCGTGCCAAGGATGACGCCGAGCACGTTCTCTCCCTCGTGGAGGGATCCCGTCACATCATGGGTCTGATACTCAATTCGCGCTTGGTAATCGGTCCAGCCGGGTGCGAGCAGAGCGTTGCCCACGCGATTGCCATTGATGTAGATTTCGTAAAGACCTCGGGCCGTGCTGTACAGCCGTGCGGCCCGCATTGGTTTCGTGAGACGCACGATTGTGCGCAGGTATGGGCTTGGTGGCAAATCCTCCTCCGCCTCTATGCCCGGTCCGACCCACCCCCCAAGCCATTCGTCGGTATGGAGCAATCCCATCTCCCACCAGCCGGGCTGACTGTACGCCGACGGCCTGCCTTCCCGATCCCATACACGCACCTTCCACCAGCAGCGCCTACGCGATTGGAGCGCCGCTCCCGCGTAGACGATGTGGATGGATTGATCAGACGGGACCTTCCCGCTCTCCCATAGGTCGCCGCCGTCGGCATCGAGAAGTTCCGCGCTGCTGGCAACGATAACTTGGTAGGCAGTTTGTCGCTGCCCGCGGTCCGCTGACTCAAGAACCCAGCTAAGGCGTGGCTGGGCTTCATCGATCCCGAGAGGATCTGTCAGATATTCGCACCGCAATCGCGTCGGCGTAATGGGCATTGCTCCTCCTTTCCCTTCGAACAGATCAGATCACGAGCCACGTACGAACCGCACTCTTCTGCCAGGCACCTACCGCAACATCGGTGGCTCCGTTGCGCGCCTTGGCGACGAGCGGCTGTCGAGCCTCATCGGGTTCGCGATACAGATCGCGAATGAATGCGATCTCCATACAATTCGGCGGGATCACGAGAGTGAAGCAATATGCTACGACGATCAAGATCGTTGGTGCTTCCAAGTGTGTCTTTGTCATTTCGCGCGGTGCTGGGCCGAAGGGTAAAGATCCTTTGAGCCCATTCGTGTCCATCTTTATTGCGTCTCCAGCACCCACTCAGTCACCTTCCTCGGTCACGTAGCAAACCCGATCACCACGTTGTGCCGTTCTACGGAGACGTCGTACATCTCGGCGACGTATGGGCCCTGCTCCAAACCGTGAAGCGGGGGCGGCGTCCCGATCGTGCAGAGGCTCGGTTCGAGAGAGATTTCATAGCGCCGGACACGGACCCGCCTTGGGTCGAACCATGATTGGCCCGTTCGGATATCGAATTCCCAGCCATGCCAGGGGCAGCGGAGGATCTCGCTCTGACGGCTGTAGGCGTACTCACCCGGGACTTTAGAATGAACAAACCCTGATAGGCGCCCTGTGCAGAGTGGTCCGCCCTGATGCGGGCAGCGGTTGCGGAGGGCGAAGAATTCTCCGTTGACGTTGAAGACGCCGATGGAGCGCCCCGCGACCTCGACAATCTTGCGCTGTCCCGGTGGAATTTCATCCACGGTTGCAACGATGTATTTCACCACGATGTCTCCATGGAGGTGCAGCGAGTAGACCGGTTCGTCCAGGTAGAGCGACTGCGCATGGTTACAACGCGGAGTTAAATCGGTAGAGCGCATGTGCGTTGCCCGACATGATCTTCGCGGTCCGCTCTGGCGGGAGCTTGACCGGAAGTGCCTGATCGGGGGCATCGAAGTCCCAGTGCGGATAGTCGGTCGCGAACATCAGGTGGTCGTCCATATCCATCTGTTCGAGAAGTTCATGGAAGTATTCCGGCTTTCCTGGCTCCTCCATCGGTTGGGTCGTCGTCCAGAAGTGTTCACGGATGTACTCGGAGGGGAGCCGTTTCAGGTGCGGCACTTCCTCGCGTAACCGCTTCACACTCGTATCTAGACGCCACATGAGCGGTGGCAACCAGGCGAAACCGCCCTCGATAAGCACCACCTTCAGCGTTGGGAATGCCTCGAAGACCCCCTCGCACACGTAGCTGATCACCTGCGACTGGAACGCCTGTGCCATCCCGGTGTGATCCTCGATATAGTATGAGGGCCATCCCGCTCCGGTCGTGGGGTTCCCCGCGACGCCGCCCCCAAAATGGATGCCGATGGGCAGGTTGTGACGGGAAGCCGCCTCGTACATCTTCCAGTATTTGCGTCGTCCGAGCGGCTCGCTTGTCCGCACGACGAGGATTACCTGCACGAAGCGCGGATCGGCGGCGCGCTGCTCGATTTCCGCTGCCGCCATCTCCGCATTCTCGCCGTGCACGACGATCGAGGCGCGCAGGCGCGGCTCCGGGTCGAGCCACCCCGCGACTTGCCAATCGTTGATCGCGTGAGAGAGAGCGAACCCATAATCCGGATTCGTCTCCCGGATTGGCGTCGTATTATTGAGCACGCCGTACGAGATATCCCACGCATCGAGCAGTTGCTCGCGGAGGAAGGACAAATCGGACCCTGGTGGCCGACCGGACGGTGGCCAGGAGTCCGTACGCGCCGCGTTCGGATTCGCTTTCGGATACGCGCCGCCCGCGAAACCGCGGCGTCCGAATCGCTCGTAGTGCGCGCGCCAACGCTCTGGAAGGAACGGGATCAGCGCTTGCGGTGAGGGGAGGGTGTTGTGGATGTCGCAATCGACGATCTGCACTTTCGTGCGGCTGTGTCGCTCGGATTTCATAGCGGTGACGGCCATTGGATACTCCTCTTCGTCTATTCGGGGATCAGAGGCGATAAAACGCATGGGCGTTGCCATACAAGACTTTGTCCATCACTTCCGTCGGCCACACGACCGGCGGGGACGCCTCCTCAGGCGTGTCGAAGTGCCAGTGCGGGTAATCGGTCGAGAACATCAGCAGGTCATCAGATTCGAGTTGACCGACGATCTGCCGCATCTGACGGTCGGTGTTCGGCGCGTCAAGCGGTTGTGTGGTAATACGGACGTGCTCATGGATATACTCCGACGGGAGCCGACGCACCCATGGTACTTCGCGTCGCAGCCCTTTCCACTCCTTATCCAAGCGCCACGCGAAGGACGGAAGCCAGGTGAATCCGCTCTCGATCAGCGCGACATGCAGCGTGGGAAACTGGTCAAAAACTCCCTCACAGATGAGACTCATCAGCTGTGATTGGAAGACCGTGGCCATGCCTACATATTCCTCGATGTAATATGAGGGCCAACCGACCGCAGTCGGGGGATTGCCCGGCGCGCCGCCGAAGTGGATACCGACGACGAGGTCGTGGCGCACGGCCGCATCGAAGATGGGATGGAAGCGCCGGTTGCCATAGGGGGCCGCCGATCGTGCGGGCAGGAGTACCTGCACGAACCCCGGATGGTTACCGAGTCGCTCGATCTCCCGCGCGGCCATCTCGGGGTGCTGGCTCGGCACCACGAGTGAGGCGCGTAGGCGCGACTCCTGCTCCAACCATTCCGCGATCTGCCAATCGTTGACGGCGCTAGCGAGGGCGGCGGCGTCAGGATTATGCACGCTCTCCACGGCGTACGCACAAGTGAGGATTCCGTATTCCACCCCCACGCGTCGAGCACCTGTGTACGCATCAGTCCGAGATCCGACCCTGCTGGAGCACCATCGGCGGGCTTCGTGTCGGGTCGGGCAGTGATCGACGCGCTCTGCGGATACCAACTCTCCTCAGGGCCTTTGAAACCGGATTGGCTGATGTACTCGCGCCAAAAGTCGGACAGATAGGGAAAGAGCGCCTGCACAGCCGGCACGGTGTTGTGGATATCACTGTCGATCACGGCTCGCCCGGTCCAAAATCCCATTGACATGCTCCTACACAATGCCGTTGACAGCCAGTTTCCACTACTCAGGGGGCAACCTCGATTACGAGATACTGTCCTTCCGCCATGACCGGATACGTCTCAGCGACGTATGGCCCCGGCACCTTGCCGACGATGGGTGGGTCGGCGGTAGTCAGAGCATCGCCCGGCTCGACGCTGACATTGTACCGGCGCACGCGCAGACGCTCGGGATCGCACCACGACTGCCCGGTGCGGATGTCGAACTCCCAGCCGTGCCACGCGCAGGTGAGAATTTCGCCCGCGCGGGTGTATTCCAGTTCACCCGGCGCTTGCGCCTGGAGCATGCCCCAAATCTTGCCCTCGCACAGCGGCCCGCCCTGATGCGGGCAGCGATTGCGCAGCGCGAAGAACTCGCCATTCACATTGAAGATACCGATGGAGCGCCCGGCGACCGTGACGATCTTCCGCCCGCCTGGCGGGATTTCGTCCACTGCCGCCACGATGTAGCGCACCATTGTTGCCCTCATTCCACGACATCGGACAGCCGGTACAGTTCTCGCGCATTTTCATAGTAGATCTTCCGGCGCACATCGTCTGGGAGGCGGGCCGGAATCGCGGTGTCGGGCGCGTCCCAGTCCCAGTGGGCGTAGTCGCTCGCGAAGATCAAATGGTCCGTGCCGACCTGCTCCATCAGCCAGAGCAAGTCCTCCGGCTGATACGGCTCCTCGACGGGCTGCGTGCAGAACCAGACGTGATCGCGGATGTATTCGGACGGGCGGCGCGTGAGGTGCGGCGTCTCGTCGCGCAACAGTTGGTACGTGTTGTCCAGCCGCCAGAGCAAGGAGGGAACCCAGGCGAAGCCATTCTCCGCCGAGACGACCCGTAGCGTCGGGAAGCGCTCGAAGACACCCTCGACCACGAGGCTGATGAGATTGGCCTGCATCGATTGGGCTGGCCCGATGTGGTCCTCAATGTAAAACGACGGCCAGCCGCAGCCGGTGATCGGCTGCCCGCCGGAACCGAAGGCATGCGACATCACGACGAGGCCATGCGCGGCGCATGCTTCGTAGATCGGCCAGTACTTGCGGCGGCCCATCGGCTCGCGCGGGCGGCCGGTGAACTGCACTTGAACGAAGCGCGGATCGCGGGCACGCCGTTCGATCTCCGCTACTGCGAGATCGGCGTGCTCGAAGGGAAGGATAACCGAGGCACGCAGGCGTGGCTCCTTGTCGAGCCATTCCGCGACTTGCCAGTCGTTCACGGCGGTTCCCAAGGCCGCGCCAAACTCGGGATTGAGTTGGGATCCGACTCCCGTCAGAGGATTGAGAATCCCGTAGGCGACGTTCCACTCGTCGAGCAATTGTACCGCAGTGAAGGCACAGTCCGAGCCAGCCGCGCGACCCGACGGCGGGAAGGAATCATTGCGCCGATTCATGAAGCGCGGGTAAATCCCTCCAGATGGAGTACGCATCCCGTAGGTCTTGAGATGCTCCGACCAGCGCGCCGACAGAAACGGGTAGAGGTCCTTCTCGGAGTCGAGTTCGTTGTGGATGTCGCAATCAATGATCGCTGGTTTCGTCCGACTCTTGTGTGTGGCGCGCTCCAATGTCGTGGCCATGTGTCTCCTCCAGAACTTAATAGGCGTGTGCCGGTGCCGGCGACAGCCCGTACAACTCGCGGGCATTCTCCCCGGAGATCTTCCGTGCCAGCGCATCGGGCAGGTGCGGCAGCACGGTTTCGAGCGGATCGCTTGTATGCAGATGTGGGTAATCGCTCGCGAACAGCAGCATGTGATCGCCGTCAATCTGCGCGATTATCCGTTCCATATCCCGCCATTCCCGTGGCGCGTCGAGCGGTTGGATTGTCAGCCGGACATGCTCACGGATGTACGCGGACGGCGCGCGTTTCACCCATGGTACGAGGCGGCGCAGATTGCGCCACTCCTTGTCGAAGCGCCACATGAATGCCGGTAGCCAGGTAAAGCCGCTCTCCAGCAAGGCGATGCGCACAGTGGGGAAGAGGTCGAGCACCCCCTCGCTGATGATGCTCGCTAACTGTGACTGGAAGACCTGCGCCATCCCCGCGTACTCCTCGAAGTAGTACGACGGCCAGCCGGAGGGGAAGGGCGGGTTGCCGGGCGCACCGCCGAAATGGATACCGGCGACGAGATTCCGCTTGGCAATCGCCTCCCACAGCGGGCGGAAAAGGCGGCTGCCGTACGGGTGCTCCGAGCGCACGGGAAGCAACACCTGGACGAAGCCGGGGTGGTCGCCGACGCGCGCGATCTCCGCTGCCGCCAGTTCCGGCAGTTGGACGGGCACGACGATGGAGGCGCGCAGGCGCGGCTCCTTGTCGAGCCACTCGGCGATCTGCCAGTCGTTGACGGCGCGGGCGAAGGCGACCGCCGCTTCGGGGTTGTGCAGGCTGTCAATCGCGTAGAGGCAATTGACGACCGCGATCTCCACACCAAACGGGTCAAGGAGTTGGGAGCGCAAGAGATCAAGGCTGGAACCGGCCGGGCCATCGGGCGGGACGCTGCCGGGGCGGGCAGCGACGGGCGCGCGTGGCGGGTAATACGTCGTGCCCGCGCCCTTGAAAACGGACTGGTTAACATGCTCGACCCAGTGCTGCGGCAGATAGGGAAAGAGCGCCTCGACGCGCGGCACGGTGCTATGGACATCGCAGTCAATCAGCGCGGTTGACGTGGTTGCCACGCTTACTCCATCTGGTTGTGTCTGCATCGGCACCTCCTCAGGTGATTGTGCCTCGTGGGTACTCCCTGACTTGATCTCCGCAAGGACGGCTATCAATCGTGCGAGGCTTATTACGCGGGACTCTCTCAGCGGCCGGTGATGGTCGTTTGGGTATCAGATCAAACCTCCCAATCCTGCGGCCTGAACTGCGAATACTCCATTGAGCCCAGGCTATGGAATCCATCAGGGCTCCACGTGCAGGATGACCATCTCCCGTTCGATCGAGACCGGGAACATCTCGATTGACGGGTCCTCGTCCGCCTCGGCGCACTCGATCGTGACTTCATACCGTTTCACCCGCGTCTTGTGCGGATTGACGATCGAGCGCCCCGTAAGGATGTCGAACTCCCAGCCGTGCCAAGGGCAGCGGAGAATTTCTCCCTCGCGTTCGATCTCGTAGCGATACGGTGCGGGGCCGACAACGAGACCCTTGAGCATGCCTAAACAGAGCGGTGCGCCCTTGTGCGGACAGCGATTCCGCAGCGCGTAGTACCGCCCCGCGACGTTGAAGACACCGATTGAGCGCCCTTCGACCTCAACGATCTTTCGTCCCCCCGGTGGCAACTCATCCACTGTGCCGACCATGTGCCGCATCATTGCTTTCGCTTTCACACATGCATCCTCCCTTCCCCGTGGTTACAGACTAAAGGTTTCACGGGCATTCTCGACAAAGATCCGCTGGCGCAGTTCATCCGGCAGTGTCGTAAAGCTTTGCGCCGGGTCGTCCCAATCCCAATGCGGGTAGTCACTGGCGAACATCAGCGTGCGGTCGCCGTCCATCCACGAGATCAATTCGGCTAGCGCTTCGGGAGTGTCCGGCTCGTCGATTGGTTGGGATGAGAAGCGCACATGTTCGCGCATGTATTCGCTCGGCAACCGCTTGACCCAGGGCGTTTGGTGGCGCAAGCTCTTCCAATCGCCGTCCATCTTCCATCGGTAGGCTGGGACCCAGCCGAAGCCGCCCTCGAGCATTGCCACTTTCAGCGTCGAGAACTTCTCGAACACCCCTTCGAAGATGAAACTGGCGAGATGGGCCTGATAGAACGATGGGCGCGTCTGCCGGATTTCGATGTAATAGCTGGGGAATCCGGCCGCTGTCGGCGGCGGGTTGATCCCCACGCCTTCCGCGTTGAAGTGCAGTGCCACCGTGAGGTTGTGCCGGACGCACGCCTCGTAGATCGGGTGATAAAACCGCTGACCGTATGGCCGCGGCGCGCCGCACGGCATCATGACGCCGACCACGCTTGGGTGGGACCCCACCCGGTCAATCTCCTGCGCCGCCCCAGCCGGATCCTGCGTGCAGATCGCAATCGCGACGCGGAAGCGGTGATCAGCGGTCAGCCAGTGCTCGATCGTGAAATCGTTGAACGCGCGACAAAGCGCGCTCGCGTAGTCGATGTCGTTCAAGGCACTGGCAACGTAGAGTTGCCCACCAGTCAGGATGGCGAGGTCGATCCTCGCCTCATCGAGCAATTGAGATCGCACTTTGTCGACGTTCAACGCCCGGGTGCCATCGTCGCCGGGGTCATCGGGATCATAGGCATCGGCGCGGCGGCCACGCAATCCGCCGTTATTCGCGTACCCGCCCCCGCCGCCCCCGTAGCCGAAGTCGGCGAGGCGCTCCCGGTACACCTGGGGAAGATAGGGGTAGAGATCCGATTTGTCGCGATAGCCGTGATGCACGTCTGTGTCAATCACGCTCAAGCGGCGTCGCGCGCGGTCTGGGGTCTCATGCTTGGTCCGCTGCACGGTTTCTAGTGCCATACTGTCCGCTCTCCTCTCGCCTACTGCATCGCCCGCCGTCTAAGTCGTACCGTTTCAAGGCGCATCCTCGCCGACGGGTGCTGCGTTCCATTCCTGCGCCATCGGGGACGCTTCCCAAGCAGTGAGGTCGAGCAGGCCAAGCCCGCGCCCGTACCCGGCCTCATCGCCGTGAAAGTTCATCATGAATGCCATCCAGCGACCATCGGGGCTGATGTTCGAGTTGCTGGCCCGCCACGGTGATCGGTCGAAGAAGTGCGTCAGGCGCGCCCGGCGTCCCGAGCCATCCAGCCTGAGTTTCCAGAGGTCGGTTGTCCCCGCCATCGGTGTCGGATAGAGGTTCCAGTTCTCCTTGCTCGTATCCCAGGAGGACTCGAGGCAAATGTATTCGCCACCCGGGAAGATGCCCTCGCACTCGTTATGCCCACCCGGTTCGTTGATATAGGTCCGCACGGTGCCCGTGGCGACATCGACACCCTTGACGACGCACTTGTACTCCTCGGGGTGCGTGCGCCGGGTGAAGACGTATTCCGCCATGATCACTTCGCGGTCCCCGTGCCGGAAGTCTTGGGGCTCCGGCCGCCTCCCGTCGGCGACACGGTAGATGACGCGGTCCGCGCCGAGCTGCGGGCCGCCGGGGCCATACTTGATCTCGGTCACATGGCACTCGTACCGATCGTCCGCGCCGAGCGACGGGTCGTTGCGCCCGCTGACCGCATAGGTGAGGCGGGGAGCGAGCGTGGAGACGCCCACGCCCTCGAATATGAGCCGTCCGAGTGGCGCAGGAGGTATTCTGGCCGTTCTATCCATCACCCACAGTTCCGATTCCACATGCCGACTGATGTCGCGATCCTTGAACTCTTTCGGACCGATCAGGAGATAATCGCCGTTGGAAAGATAGAGCACACGCAGAAAGGCATGATGCTCACCGAGTCCGCGCGTCAGGTTACGTACCGCGCGCGTGGAGAAGTCCATTTCGCAGATATCGCCATAGTTGTGCTCAATAAAGGCGATGCGCGTTCCGTCCGGCGACCAGTAGGGCCGCTCGCCATAGTCCAGCAGTTTCTGGTGATAGGGCGGCGGGTCGTCCAAGACGTGGCGCACCGGCGCGGCAACCCGTTGATTCGCCATCCGTGTCCCTCCGTGTCTTTCAGCGCCCGCGCAACCGCGGGTCCAATGCGCCGCGCAGACCGTCGCCGAGAATGTTGATCGCCATGACGGTAATGAAGATCGCCAGGCCAGGCATGATCGCGAGCCAGGGTGCTGTTTCAGTGTACTGGTAGCTCGTTTTGAGCATTCCCCCCCAACTGGCGGCCGGCGGTGGCACGCCGGCGCCGAGGAAGCTGAGGGAAGCCTCTGTCACGATCGCGGACGCGACACGCAGTGAGGCAAGCACGATGATCGGCGATGTCACATTCGGCAGGATATGCACAAGCATCATGCGCCATGGGCGCACCCCGATCACGCGCGCCGCGTTTACGTACTCCTGCTCGCGTATCGATAGCGCCTCGCCGCGCGCCAGGCGGGCGAACGCCGGGGTATACACGATGCCGATCGCCGCCATCACATTCGTCAGTCCTGGCCGCAGGGCCACCGTGATGCTGAGCGCGAGCACCAGCGCCGGGATCGAGATCACCGCATCCGTCACTCGCATCAGCACATCGTCCACCCACCCGCCGTAATAGGCGGCGACCAGACCGAACGGCACCCCGACAATCAGCGCGATGGCGACTGCGACTAGGCCAACGCTGAGCGAGATGCGCGCGCCGTAAATGATGCGGCTGAGGACATCCCGCCCGATATCGTCGGTGCCAAGGAGGTGGGCGTGCGATGGGGGCACGAGGACGCTATTGTAATCTTGATAGAGCGGGTCGTAGGGTGCGATGGCGTTCGCGAAGAGGGCGGCCAGGATCGCGATGAGCACGATGATCCCCGCAGGGAGCGCCAGTCGCGACCGCAAGGTGCGCCGCCACCAGGTATCGCGCGGGCGCCGGGCCTCATTTGGCCGTAACACCGCGCGGGGGACCGAGATAACCGCCATGAGCGTATGCCTCCAACCGGCTAGGAGCAACTAGAGATAATGGATACGTGGGTCGAGCCAGGCGTAGCAGATGTCGGTCAGTAGATTGGCGAATAGGACGGCAATCGTCAGCACGAGCACCACCGCTTGCAGTACCGGCAGGTCCTTGGTAAAGATACTGTCCGCAGCGAGCGAGCCGATGCCGGGGATGGAGAAGATGGTCTCGGTGATGACCGCGCCGCCCACGAGGCTGCCGAACTGCAGGCCGACCACCGTGACGACGGGAGTGAGCGCATTCCGCAGCGCGTGGCGAACGATCACATTGCGCGTCATCAATCCCTTGGCCCGCGCCGTGGTAATGTACTCCTGCCGCAACACTTCCAGCATCGCCGAGCGGGTCTGCCGCATGACGACCGCCGCCAATGCACTGCCGAGCGTGATCGTCGGTAGAATCATCAGCTTCAGATTCATCAGGGGATCCTTCAGGAGCGGGGCATAACCCGAGGGAGGTAGCCAGCGCAAGCGGAGGGCGAAGAGCAGGATCAACAGCAGCCCCAGCCAGAAAATCGGGATCGAGTTGCCGACCATCGCCAACAGCGTGCCGACGATGTCGAGGCCGGAGTTTGGGCGTAATGCCGAGATGACGCCAGCGGGGATAGCGATCGCGAGGGAGAAGAGCATCGCGAGAAAGGAAAGCTCAAGCGTCGGCCCGAGCCGGTCGAGCAGGAGCTTTGCGACAGCTTGGTGCGTGTGGTTGGACTCCCCGAGGTCGCCACGCAGCGCGCGGCCCGCCCAGGAGATGTATTGCACGGGCACTGGCCGATTCAGCCCTAGCTCGTGGCGCAACTCCTGGTAAAGTTGCTGATTCCGCGCCAATTGCTCGCCGAGGATTGCCAGCGCCGGATCGCCCGGCAGCACGTACGCCAGCCCGAAGGTAATTATACTGACCAGCACAATCACCGGGATCATCTGGAGGATGCGCCGGAGAATATAACCCGCCACGAGCATGTCCCTCTTTCATCTCGATCCGCGTCTTCCCGTTCCCTTACTTGGTCAACCACGCCGTCGCCAGCCCCCAGTCGCCGATCTGTGTAGGGGTACGGCCTTTGAGGGTCTTCCGATTGGCATCGTAGTACTTCTTGTACCAGATGGTCCCATATGCGGCAGTGTCATAGATGCGCTTCTGCACATCAGCGTATGCGGCGGTGCGCACGCTGTCGTCGTACGAGCTGCGGCCACGCGCCAGCATCTGATCCAGCGTTGAATCGGACATCCCGGCGTAGTTCTTATCCGCGCCAGTCTCGAAGCGCCCAGCGAGGATGCTGTCCGGGTCGGGCCGCACACCGGTCTGGTAGGTGACCATATCGTAGTTTAGGGTCTTGATCTTGTCGAGCCACGCCAGCCGTTCGAGCGCATCGATGGTGACACGGATGCCGACGCTGTCGAGCATCTGCTTGAGCACCTGCGCCTGCTGCGTGTCGATAACCCGGTTGATAATCGTGAGAGAGACATCGAGCCCGTTCGGGAAGCCGGCGTCGCTGACGAGTTGCTTCGCCTTGGCGGCATCGAAGTCGTAGTGCGGTAGGTCTTTGTTATATCCGAGATAGCCGGGAGTGAGGAAATGGTACATGGGGAGACCGATGTCTGCTCCCAGTACTTTGGCGATGGTCTGGCGGTTAATGGCGTATTGAACCGCCTGGCGTAGCTTGAGGTTGTTGGCAAAGTGCCCCGTGGTGCTGAAGGTGAACTGAAAGGCAGTCACCTGATAGGGGTTCTCGACGAGTTCGATCGCCGGGTCTTGCCGGGCGATCTGGATGTCCTTCGGCTGCACGCTGTCCATGATCTGGATATTCCCGGAGCGCAACTCGACCATCCGCACGGAGTCGTCGGCGATGAAGCGGACTTTGAGAGAATCGAGGTAGGGGAGCGGCTGCTTGTCAGCGCCCGGCTGCCAATATGTGCCGGTACGCTGAATGACGTGGTAATTGCCCCGCACCCATTCGACGAGCTTCATTGGCCCGGTCCCGGCGGTCGTTTCGGGCGAGGTGCCGTACTTGTCCCCGACCTTGTCAACCATCGCCTTAGCTCGACTTTCCCATTTGATCAGCAGCGTCCTGACTTGGTGTATGCAGTCATCGCGCGAGGGCCGGCTGCCTACAACGTTTCTCGACATC
>JAABUO010001418.1_pt1 | contig 31617 bp, 24 predicted proteins | sample 5559291 | NCBI WGS metagenome assembly JAABUO01 (sample SAMN10711878, study PRJNA513372) | rock metagenome | isolation source: Antarctica rocks | place: Antarctica: Victoria Land, Finger Mt sud | reverse complement strand
GATGGAGATGATCGGCGCGCGTATCCTGTGCGAAGCCCTGGTGCGCGAGGGAGTAGAGACTATTTTTGGCCTGCCGGGCGGGGTCACGATCCCGCTCTACGACGTGCTGCCCGAGTTCCCCATCCGGCACATCCTGGTGCGCCACGAGCAGAACGCCGCGCACGCCGCCGACGGCTATGCCCGCGCGCGCAACACCATCGGCGTCTGCCTGGCCACATCGGGGCCCGGCGCCACAAACCTGACGACCGGGCTCGCCTCGGCCTATATGGACTCGGTCCCCGTCGTCGCCCTGACCGGACAGGTCTCGACGGCGGTCATCGGCACCGACGCCTTCCAGGAGACCGACACGACCGGGATCACGCTCCCCATCACGAAGCACAACTTCCTCGTGCGCGACGTGAAAGACCTGGCGCGCACGATCAAGGAGGCTTTCTATATCGCGCGGACGGGCCGGCCAGGCCCGGTCCTCGTCGACATCCCCAAGGACATCCTGCAAAACGCGGCCGAGTTCGTCTATCCCGACACGGTCGATCTGCCCGGCTACAAGCCGCGCTATCAGGGCAACGGCCGCCAGATCAAGGAGACGGCGGCGCTCCTAAAGGGCTCCAAGCGCCCGCTGGTCATCGTGGGGCGCGGCGCGATCGTCTCGGGGGCCTACGACGAGTTCCGCCAGTTCGTCGAGACGGCCGACATCCCCGTCCTCAACACGCTGCTCGGGATGGGCGCCTTCCCGCAGAGCCACCCGCTCAACTTCGGTTTCCCGGGCATGCACGGCTGGGTACACGCCAACCGCGCGATCGACGAGTGCGACGTTCTGATGGGGATCGGCATGCGCTTCGACGACCGCGTGACCGGCAAGATCAGCCACTTCGCCCCCAACGCCACAATCATCCACGTCGACATCGACCCGGCCGAGGTCGGCAAGAACGTCCAGACCGCCGTGCCGATCGTGGGCGACGTGCGGCAGGTGCTGGCCGAGCTTAACCGCGCGATCGAGCCCATGTCGCACACCGACTGGATCGGGCGCATCGAGAGCTGGCGGCGGCCGGTGGCCACGGAGCAGTACTACCTCTCGCGCGACACGATCTCGCCCGCCCAGCCGGTCGAAGAGATCTACAAGCAGTCGCCCGCCCCGGTCGTCGTCACGACCGACGTGGGGCAGCACCAGATGTGGGCGGCGCAATTCTTCAACCGCGACGAGCGCAACAGCTGGATCTCCTCCGGTGGCCTTGGAGCGATGGGCTTCGGGCTGCCCTCCGCCATGGGCGCGAAAATGGCGCGGCCCGAGGCGACGGTGTGGACGGTCTGCGGCGACGGCGGCTTCCAGATGAGCATCCCCGAACTCTCGACTCTCGTGCAGGCGGGGATCGCCGTCAAGATCTGCATCCTCAACAACGGTCACCTCGGGATGGTGCGCCAGTGGCAGGACTTCTTCTACGCCAAGAACTACGTGGCGACCCCGCTGCACAACCCCGACTACGTCAAGCTCGGCGAGGCGTACGGGATCCCCGCCTGGTCGGTCGATAAGCCCGGCGACGTCGCGGCCACGATCGCGGCGGCGCTGGCGCACGACGGGCCGGCCCTGATCGATTTCCGCGTCGCGACGGAGGAGAACGTTTATCCGATGATCCCGGCGGGGCAAAGTGTCGCCGAGATGATCGAGTCCGAGGAAGGCAGGTTGGTCGAAGCATGATGCCGAAACAACACCACATCCTGGTGGCCACGATGCAGGATCAGCCCGGCGTGCTCAACCGCGTGGCCAGCATGTTCCGCCGCCGCTCGTTCAACATCGAGAGCCTCACCGTCGGTCACACCGACGAGCCAGGGATCTCGCGCATGACGATCGTCGTCGACGGCGCGATGACCGACGTGGAACAGGTCATCAAGCAACTCTACAAGCTCATCGAGGTGATCAAGGTCAGCGAGGTCACGCACGACCCGGTCGTGGCGCACGAGTTCGCCCTCATCAAGGTCACCGCCCAGGCGAACCAGCGCAACGAGGTTCTGCAACTCGCCGGCGTGTACAACGCCAGCGTCGTACACGTGGCGCCCGACACGGTCCTGATGGAGGCGACCGGCCCCGAGGACCGCATCGACGCGCTCGTCGGGACTCTACGCACCTACGGCATCAAGGAGATGGTTCGCACCGGCGTGGTTGCGATGACGAAATAGCCGCCGACGAAGGAGACTAGATGGCGCAATTGTACTACGAGTCCGACGCCGATCCGCAACGGCTGGCGGGGAAAACCGTGGCCGTGTTGGGCTACGGGAGCCAGGGACACGCCCACGCGCTCAACCTGCGCGACAGCGGCGTCCAGGTGGTGGTGGGGCTACACGACGGCTCGCGCTCACGCCGCGCCGCGGCCGACGAGGGCCTCGACGTCCTAATGGTGCGCGACGCCGTCGAGGCGGCCGACACGGTGATGGTGCTCGTGCCCGACCACCTACAGGCCGCCCTCTTTAAGGAACAGATCGCGCCGGCCCTCCGGCCTGGCAATACGCTCATGTTCGCGCACGGCTTCTCCATCCACTACGGGCAGATCCAGCCGCCCGAGGAGGTCGACGTGAGCATGATCGCGCCCAAAGGACCCGGCCACCTCGTGCGCTCGGTCTTCACCGAAGGGGGCGGCGTCCCGGCGCTCCTGGCCGTGCAGCAGGACGCGTCCGGCGAGGCGGCCGACAACGCCCTCGCCTACGCCCACGGCATCGGCGCGCTGCGAGCCGGCGTGCTGCGGACGACGTTCCAGGAGGAGACCGAGACCGATCTGTTCGGCGAGCAAGCCGTCCTCTGCGGGGGGGTCAGCGCCCTCGTGCAAGCCGGCTTCGAGACGCTCGTCGCGGCGGGTTACCAGCCGGAGAGCGCCTACTTCGAGTGCCTGCACGAACTCAAGCTCATCGTCGACCTGATGTACAAGGGCGGACTGGGCTACATGCGCTACTCCATCAGCGATACGGCCGAGTACGGCGACTACACTGCCGGGCCACAGGTGATAGGGCCGGAGGCGCGCGCGGCCATGCAAAAGCTGCTGACCGCGATCCAGGACGGCACGTTCGCCAAGCAGTGGATCCTGGAGAATCAGGCTGGCCGCCCCCAGTTCAACGCTATGCGACGCCAGCAAGCAGGCACGCAGGTCGAAGAGGTCGGCCGCGACCTGCGCGGCATGATGAGTTGGCTGAAGTAGAGGAGTCCTACATGGAGCGCGTACGCATTTTCGATACGACGCTGCGCGACGGCGAGCAGTCGCCGGGCGCGACGCTCAACGCCGGCGAGAAACTCGAGATCGCCCGGCAACTCGCCCGGCTCGGCGTCGACGTCATCGAGGCTGGCTTCCCCATCGCCTCCCCCGACGACTTCGCGGCCGTTCACCGCATCGCCGAGACCGTGCAAGGCCCCGTCATCTGCGGGCTGGCCCGCGCGGTGGCCGCCGACGTCGATCGCTGTTGGGAAGCCGTGCGCGTCGCGCCACGCCCGCGCATCCACGTTTTTATGTCGACCTCGGACATCCACCTGGAGCACCAGTTCCGCACCAGCCGCCAGGGCGCGCTCGACGCGACGCGGGCGATGGTCGCGCGCGCCCGCTCGTATACGGATGACGTCGAGTTCTCGCCCATGGACGCCACGCGCACGGAGCACGACTACCTCTTCGCCGTGCTCGAAGCAGCCGTCGCCGAGGGCGCGACGACGCTCAACATCCCCGACACGGTCGGCTTCGCCACGCCCGACGAGTACGGCGCGCTCATCGCCGCCGTTCACGCCAACGTGCGCGGCATCGAGAACTGCGTCATCTCGGTCCACTGCCACGACGACCTGGGGATGGCCGTGGCCAACTCGCTGGTGGGGATCGCCAACGGGGCGCGGCAGGTCGAGTGTACGATCAACGGGATCGGCGAGCGCGCCGGGAACGCCGCGCTCGAAGAAGTCGTGATGGCGCTGCGCACGCGCGACGACGCCTTCGGGCCACAGGCGGGGACGGGTATCGACACGCAGGAGATCCATCGCACCAGCCGTCTCGTCAGCGCGCGCACCGGCGTGCTCGTGCAGCCGAACAAGGCGATCGTCGGGGCCAACGCCTTCGCCCATGAGTCGGGCATCCACCAGGACGGTGTGCTCAAGGAGCGCTCGACCTACGAGATCATGGACGCGCGCGAGGTCGGCCTGGTGCAGAACCGGCTCGTGCTCGGCAAGCACTCCGGCCGTCACGCCATCAAGGCGCGCCTGCAAGCCCTGGGCTACGAACTGACGCCGGAGGACCTCGGCCGCGTCTTCCTGCGCTTCAAGATGCTGGCCGACCACAAGAAAGAGGTCAGCGACCTCGACCTGGAGGCGCTGGTGGCCGACGAGGTACGCACCATCCCCGAGACGTACCGCCTCGACGGTCTGCAGGTGACCTGCGGCGACCCGGGCATCCCCACCGCGGCGGTACGTCTGCTCGACACCGCGGGGACGCTCCACACCGCGGCGGCGATCGGTACCGGCCCCGTCGACGCCGCCTTCAAGGCGATCGACTCGATCGTGGGCCCGGCGCTCCCGGCCCCGCACCGCTTGGCCGAGTACGCGGTGCAAGCGGTGACATCGGGGATCGACGCGATCGGCGAGGTCCATGTGCGCGTCGAGGCCGGCGCGCGCGTCTTCCTGGGTCGCGCGGGCCAGACCGATATCGTCGTCGCGAGCGCGCGCGCCTACCTCGATGCCCTCAACCGCCTCATCGCCACCGGCCCCGACGCCCTCGTCCCGCGCCATCGCCCGGAAGAGATAGCGGCGAAGGAGTCGGCCGTTGTGTGACACGACGGGACCGTGCGATGGCCGCTAGTCTGATCGTCGTCCTGCCGGGCGACGGCATCGGGCCGGAGGTGACCGCCGAAGCGGTAAAAGTGCTGCGCGCTGTCGGTGAGCGCTTCGGCCACGACATCGTGATGGAGGAACACCTCGTGGGCGGCGCGTCGATCGACGCGCGGGGCGTGGAGATCCTCGACGAGACGATGGCGCGCTGCGAGGCCGCCGACGCGGTGTTGCTCGGAGCGGTCGGCGGCCCGCGGTGGGACGACCCCGGCGCGGACGTGCGCCCGGAGCAGGCCCTCTTCCGTCTGCGCAAGGGCCTGGGGCTCTACACGAACCTGCGACCCGTGCGACTCTACCCGGCATTGCGCGACGCCTCGCCGTTGCGCCCCGAGCGCCTTGAGGGGGTCGACCTGCTGATCGTGCGCGAACTCACGGGCGGCCTCTACTTCGGCCAGCCACAGGGGATCTACGATGATTCCCCCGAGACAGGGGGCAGGCGCGCCGTCGACACACTGGCCTACACCGAGGCCGAGATCGAACGGGTGCTGCGCGCGGGATTCGAGGCGGCGCGCGGCCGAAGCAAGCGCCTGACGTCGGTCGACAAAGCAAACGTCCTGGCGACGTCACGCCTGTGGCGCCAGGTCGCCGTCCGCCTCTCCGACGAGTACCCCGATGTCGCGCTCGACCACCTGCTCGTCGACTCCGCGGCGATGCGCCTCGTCACCCACCCCGCGTCGTTCGACGTCATCGTGACCGAGAACACGTTCGGCGACATCCTGAGCGATGAGGCCAGCGTGTTGGCCGGCTCGTTGGGCCTCCTGCCCTCGGCCAGCCTGGGAGAGCAAAGAGACGTGCCCGGCGCGCCCGGTTCGGGTGTACGACAGATCGGGCTGTACGAGCCGATCCACGGGACGGCGCCGGACATCGCGGGGCGCGGACTGGCCAACCCGCTCGGCGCGATCCTCTCGGCCGCGCTGCTGCTGCGCTACTCGCTTGGCCTCGAACGCGAAGCCGCCGCCGTCGAGGGCGCCGTCGCGGCGGCGATCGACGACGGGCTCCGCACGGCGGACCTGGGCTATCAGCCGTCGACGGCCGCCCAGCGGCCGGAACCGCTCAGTACGAGCGCCGTGGGCGACGCCATTGTCGCGCGGCTGACGGCCGCCTCCAGTCGCAGTCGGTAGCCGGGCGCCAGTAGCCGGTTACTCACGCGAGAAAACCTTTTGACTACTGGCGCCCACCAACCGATACCTGGAGGAGAACATGGCCCGCATCACGATCTACGACACGACACTTCGCGATGGGACGCAGGGGGAAGGCGTCTCGCTCTCGGTGAGCGATAAACTCAAGATCGCGCATCGGCTCGACACGTTGGGGGTCGACTACATCGAGGGCGGCTGGCCCGGCTCGAACCCCAAGGACGCCGCGTTCTTCCAGCAGGCCCGCGCTCGGACATGGGACCACGCCCGGATCACCGCCTTCGGCTCCACGCGCCGGCCCAACGCCGCCGTCGCGGACGACCCCAATATCCAGGCCCTGCTCGACGCGGGGACGGGTTGGGTCACACTCGTCGGCAAGAGCTGGACCCTACACGTCGACGAGGTGCTGGAGACGACGCGCGACGAGAACCTGGCCATGATCGCCGAGTCGATCGCGTACCTGCGCGCCCAGGGGCGCGCGGTCTTCTACGACGCCGAGCATCTCTTCGACGGCTTCAAGGCCGATCCAGCGTATACTCTGGCGACCCTCCGCGCGGCGCGCGACGCCGGGGCCGCCGGCATCATCCTGTGCGACACCAACGGCGGGACGATGACGGACGACCTCGGAGGGATCGTCGGCCGCGTCCGCGCGGCGCTGGGCGACGACGTCACGCTGGGCATCCACACGCACAACGATTGCGAACTGGCCGTGGCCAACACCCTCGCCGCCGTGGCGCACGGGGCCACGCACGTGCAGGGGACCATCAACGGCTACGGCGAGCGCTGCGGCAACGCCAACCTGTGCTCGATCGTCCCGACCCTGACGCTCAAGCTGGGTCATGAGACGCTGCCGCCCGAGCGCCTGGGCGAACTGACCGAACTCGCGCACTACGTCGGCGAGACGGCTAACATGACCATGCACAATGCCGCCCCCTACGTCGGGGCCAGCGCCTTCGCGCACAAGGGTGGGATCCACGTCAGCGCCATGCGCAAGAACATCACCTCGTACCAGCACATCGACCCGGCGCTCGTCGGGAACCGGCAGCGCGTGCTCGTGTCCGAGCTCTCGGGCCGGGGCAACGTGCTCTCCAAGGTCGAGGAGGCCGTCGCGTCGCGCGGCGGCGTCGCCGTGACGGAGCAGCAAGCGCGCACGCTCGTGGAGCGCATCAAGGCGCTGGAGAGCGACGGCTACCAGTTCGAGGGCGCCGACGGCTCGTTCCAGCTGTTGATCCGGCGCATGGAACCCGGCTACCGGCCGCCCTTCGACCTCGTCGACTTCCTCGCCCTCGTCGAGCGGCGCGGCGGCGCGGCCCTCGTCTCCGAGGCCACCGTCAAGATACGCGTCGGCGATGAGGTTATCCACACCGCCGGCTCGGGGAACGGCCCCGTCAATGCGCTCGACGCCGCCGTACGCAAGGTGCTGGTCGATTTCTATCCCGCGCTGCGCGGCGTACACCTGCTCGACTATAAGGTACGTGTGATCGACGGCGCGAGCGGTACGATGGCCACGACACGCGTGCTGATCGAGTCCGGCGACGGCCACGAGTCATGGACAACCGTGGGGAGTTCGCCTAACATTATCGAGGCAAGCTGGCTAGCCCTCTCCGATAGCCTGGAGTACGCTATCCTGCGGGAGGGTGTGAAAGACGGGCTCTCCCCCGACGATGGCGCCTGTGACGAACAGCCCGTCGTCCAGGAGAACGAGGTCGGCGTCCGCCCCGACGACGATGCGGCCCTTGCGGTCCAGGCCAAGCAGACGAGCAGGGATCTCGGCGGCCATGCGTAAGGCTTGCGCGGGCGTCACGCCGGCCCATTGCACGACGTTGCGCACGGCCTGATCCATCGCTAAGACCGAACCGGCCAGCGTCCCGTCGGCGCGCCGCGCCGCCCCGTCCGCCACCAGGACCGGCGCCCCGCCGAGCGCGTACTCTCCGGGCGACATCCCCGCCGCCGCCATCATGTCGCTCACCAGGGCCACACGGTCCACCCCTTTCGCCGCGAGGGCCAGGCGTAGGCCAGCGGGATGGCTGTGGACGCCATCGGCGATGAGGCCGATCGTGACGCGGTCGTCGACGAGCGCGGCGCCGATCGCGCCGGGCGCGCGATGCGCGAAAGGGGACATCGCGTTGTAGAGATGGGTCGCCATGCGCGCGCCCTCGTCGACGCCGGACACGAACTCTTCGTAGCTGGCGTCGCTGTGACCGAGGCTGACCAACACCCCTCGTGCGCGCAACCGCGCGATCCGTTCGAGGCCGCCGGGCCGCTCAGGGGCGAGGGTCACCAACCGCACCGCGTCGCCCGCGAGCAGATCCTCAAATAGACCGTGGTCCGCCGCCTCGATCGATGCGACTGAGTGGGCGCCGCGCCGCCGCGGCGAGAGGTACGGCCCCTCCAGATGTAAGCCGAGGAGCGTCGCGCCGGGCGCCCCCTGCGCCTCGGCGAAGGCCGCGAAAAGACGCGGGTAGAAAGCGGCGGGAGAGCTGATGGCGGTGGGAAGGAACGCGGTCACGCCGGTCGCCGGCAAGCGCGCGGCGAGGTGGCGCAGCGCCGCGGGATCGCCGCCGACCTCGGCCCCGAACCCGCCGTTGACCTGCAGATCGATCAGGCCCGGGGCCACGATCGCGGCGTCCAGAACAGGAGGGGCGACATCCGCGTCGTGCGGCGCGCGCAGGACGCGCGCGATGCGCCCGTCCTCGACGATGATTGTTCCGGGCGCCAGGCCGTCGCCGAGCAGGAGCCGCCCCCGAATAGCATAGGCGCTCATCGGGTCGAGCCCTCGCTCGCGCCCCTACTCCCCGGACGCGGTTCTTCCGCCTGGGCGGCTAGACGCCGCGCGGCGCGCGCGGCGTTCTCGGCCGGGCGCGCGACGACGGCGACCTGTCCGAGATCCCGCCCGCGCCTGATACGGTCCAGGACCGCCACGCGGTAATCCTCCTCATGCGTCAGCACACCCCCGCCGAGGGCGAGGGGCAATTCGTGGGGGAAATGGAGCGGCGCGCCGGCCGCGAGCGCGGCCACGGCGAGTTCGTCCGCCGCGCGCTCGACGATGCCCCGGGCCACGACATCGCCGCCGCGCGCCGCCGCGAAGGCGAGCGTCGAGAGCCGTGCGACTACCACTTTGTCTTCGGGGTAGACCCGACCGAACATAGCGCTCGGGTCGTCGAGGCGCCACTCACGCATAATGAGGTCGAGCAAGGCTGTCGCCGGGCCGCGCCCGTCGGACGCCCGCGCCGCCGCCTTCAAGCAGGCGCGACCGATATCGTATCCGCTCCCCTCGTCGCCCATGACGTGCCCCCAGCCGCCGGCCCGCGTCACCCGACCCCCCGCGTCCCAGCCTACCGTGTTCGACCCGGTCCCCGAGATGATCGCCACGCCCACCCCGCCGTCCAACGCGCTAAGGATGAGCTCGGCGTCGTTCACGAGTTCGATATCCTGGGCGATGGCGCGTAGGCCGGGCAGCAGCGCGACGTGATCCGCTGGGCGGTCGAGGCCGGCGAGGCCAATCCAGGCCGCGCGCAGCGGCAACGCCGTCCCGGCCATACGCGCGGCGTCGACGACCGCTTGGTGGACCTGTTCGATAGCCGGCTCCAGCCCCACGACCGCATGGTTGGCGCGGCCGGCCGTCCCCTGGCCGCGCTCGCGCCCCTCCGCGTCGACGATCACGGCCAGCGTCTTGCTGGCGCCGCCGTCGACGCCGACGTAAAATGTTTCTCCGCGCGTCACCTCAACTCCTCCAGCGCCGCGCGCACGACGCCGCCGTGCGTTGCCAGGCGATCCCGGGCGGCGTCGGAGGTGACGTGGGCGCGCACGGCCACGATGGCCGTTTTGACATCACCGCGCGCAGCGCCGCCGACGCGGCCTCCGCGTCCAGGCCCGTCGCGGTCGCCACGATACGCACGGCCCGTCGCCGCAACTTGTGATTGGCCGCGCACACGTCGACCATCAGGTTGCCATAGGTCTTGCCCAGCAAGACCATCGCGCCGGTGCTGAGCATGTTCAACACCATCTTCTGCGCGGTCCCCGCCTTGAGACGCGTCGAACCGGCGATCGCCTCGGGGCCGACGAGCGGCGCGATCATGATGTCGACAGCCGCCGCGAGAGGTGTGTCCGCGTTACAGGCCAGGCCGATCGTCAGCGCGCCCCGCTCGCGCGCCTGGGCGACGGCGCCGAGTACATAAGGCGTGCGCCCGCTGGCGGCGATGCCGACGAGGGTGTCGCGCGCGCGCGCGCCCAACCGCGCGACGTCGTCGCATCCGGCCTCGGCATTGTCCTCGGACTCTTCGGCCGCCTCCGTGGCGGCCCACGATCCACCGCCGATGAGCCCGATCACCGTCTCCGGCGGCGTATTGAACGTAGGTCGGCACTCGACGGCGTCGAGCGCACCGAGTCGGCCGGATGTTCCCGCCCCGGCGTAAATCAGGCGGCCGCCGCATCGCAGCCGCGCGGCGATCCTCTCGATGGCGCGCGCGATATGCGGAGCCTCGCGCGCGACAGCGCCGGCCACCAGCGCGTCCTCCGCATTCATGGCCCGCACGAGATCGAGCGCGCTCATGCGGTCGATCGCGACGGTGGCCGGATTGACCCCCTCCGTCTCCAAGTCATTAAGCGCGACATCCGGATCGACCGTCATCCCCCTCGCCCTCCTCTCTAGAGCCCATATATGATTACTCTCCTCGCGGCGCCCCTTGAAGCAGGCCGCCGAGCGCGGGCCGCTGCTCGACGGGAAAGTCGGCCGCTACCCACGGCGCGGGCGCCGCCTCGGACGCCAGGGGCAGAAGCGCGCCGGCCCGATAGGTGGCCGTATTGATCAGCCGCGCGGGGCCGTGACGCACCCGCATGGCCACGTCGCGAAAGGTGTAGTCGCCCTCCTCCAGTCGGAACACGGCGATGTCGGCGGACGCGCCCACCTCTAAACGCCCCAATTCAGGCCGGCCGATGGCGGCGGCCGGTCGAACCGTAGCGCGAGCTATGACATCGCGCAACGGCATCCCCAGATTGAGATACTTGGACAGCACGGACGGCAGGTCGTACAGCGGCCCCAGCACGGAGAGTTGGTGGATGTCGCTGCTGATCACGTCGGGCGGCATGCCCGCAGCCAGCATAGCCTCGGCCGCGTCATAACTGAAGCTGCCGGAGCCATGGCCCAGGTCCAGGATCACCCCCTCCTCCCAGAGTCGGCGGATGAACGGGTACACCTGCCCCCCGGCGTCGATCAGACGGTTGTCCTGACCTGTACAACAATGCGTCAGGATATCGCCGGGGCGCAACAGGTCGACGATGTCCCGGAGCTGAGGCGGCGCCATACCGACGTGGACCATCAGGGGCAACCCGACGCGGTCGGCCAGGCGCCGGGCGCGACGCAACGGCTCCAACCCCGTGCCGCGTGTCGTGTCGCGATCGATGCGCGCCTTGATGCCCACGATAAGGTCACGGTGCGCCTCGACCATGGCCGCGCCGAGGTCGACGTCGCAATAGTCGAGGATATTCAACTCGTACGTGCGCGCGGCCAGACCGATCGACGTGATGTTGAGGAAGCCGAGGACACGCGCGCGGCTCCCCCCCACGGCGTAGCGTCGGAACCCCGGGAAGGTATAGGCCCCGGCGCTGCCGGCGTCCACCCAGGTCGTCACGCCGGTGCGCGCGGCGACGGGGTCGGCGTCGATGCCCCAGTACGTGGCCCCCCAGTAGCAGTGCGTGTGCAGATCGACCAGGCCGGGCGTGACGTACCGGCCGCGCGCATCGACGACCAGCGCGGCGTCCCCGGCCCACGGGCCGGCCGCGACCGCGGCGATGCGCCCGTCGCGCACGGCGATGTCGTAGGCGCCGTCGCGCCCCGCGCCAGGATCGACGAGGTGACCACCGCGGATAATCATGTCGTACATGCCGTCCACGTCACTCTTCGTCCCAGATGCTGAAGGCCACGTACCCGGCGGTGACGCCCCCGTCGACGACCATCACGCTGCCGGTCGTGAAGCCCGCGTCAGGGCCGGCTAGATAAACGGCCGCGCTGGCGACGTCATCCGGGCGGCCGAGCCGGCCCACTGGATAGAGCTTGGCCAGCCGGTCGTGGAGGTCGGGCTGTCGCTCCAGCATGGGCGTCCAGACGTCGGTGACGATCGTCCCCGGGCAGATCACGTTGATGCGCACGCCGCGCAGCCCGTACCGCACGGCCATGGAGCGGCTCATCCCGATCAGTCCCGCCTTGGCGGCGCTGTAGACGTGCTCCCCGCCGAAGCCGGCCAGCGCGTTGACCGAGCTGATGTTGACGATGCTGCCCCCGCCGCGCTCGATCATGCCCGGCAGCGCCCGCTTCATGCAGAGCCAGGGTCCTTTGAGGCACACGTCGACGATGGGGTCCCACTCGTTGGCGACGACGTGGCGGCTCTGGGGTAAGGCATTGTTGACGAGAATATCGATCCCGCCGAAGGCGTCCTCGGCCGCGCGCATCAGCGCCTCGACCTCGTCGGGCCGGGACACGTCGGCATGGATGTAGCGGACCTGCTCTCCGCGGGCCGCCAGCGCCGCCAGCGCCGCCACGGTGGCTTCCCCAGCCACGTCGTCGACGTCGTCGACGATCACGCGGGCGCCCTCGCGCACGTAGCGCTCCGCGATAGCCCGGCCAATGCCGCGTCCGGCGCCGGTGATGACGGCTACTTTCCCCTCAAGCTGACCGGGCAATTTCCCCGCTCCTCTCCCTGTGTACCGTTGTACCGTATCTATCCCTCGGCGTGCATAAGGTTCGGGCGGTCCCGGATGTCTGCCGCCGACATCTTTTTACCGTATGCGGCCGCGCGCGGCGATCGCCCATACGGCCTCGACAACGCCGTCGCGCTGGGCGTACGCCTCGTCGAACAGGTTACTGACGGTACAGGCATGGTTGGCGATGACATGCACGCGCTCCCCCAACGCGGGCGGGCGGGGGCAAGCCGAGACGTCGACGTGCCCGTGCTCCTCGGAGAGCGCATACACCGTCGCATCGGGATACTCCACGATGTGGCCATGCCCCAGCGCCGCGCCGTCCCCGCTCGGTACGCCTCGCGCGACCCGTACAGGATCGCTGGTGAGGGCTTTCGAGCCCGCGTCCAGGATACAGCGCGTCGCCGTCGGGCGGCTGACGACGGTCGCCAGAACCTGCTGAGCGCAGTCTGACAACTCCGCGCCGCCTTGGGCGACGGTCGTCCGATCGTTGTAGATGTAGTTGCCCGCGCGCAACTCGGTGAGCTCGGGATACTCGTGCGTCCTGGCCGCGTGTACCGTGCCTCCGCCGCTCATAATCGCGGGCGGTAGGCCGGCCGCGTCGAGCAACGCGCGGGCGCGACGGAGCCACGGACCTGTCGACGGCAGAGTAGGATAGGTCATCAAGCCGCCGAAGCGCACATATGGCACGGCGGCGATATGTTGGGCGAGGGCGAGGGCCTGCTCGGGCGTCTGCACGCCGGCGCGCTCCCCTCCCGTGTCGCACTCGACGAGGACCGTGAGCCCTATGCCCGCCCGCCCGGCCATGCGATCAAGCCCATCGACCACCTCGGCTGCATCGGCCGTCACCATCACCGTGGTCTGGTGGGCCAGCCGCGCCAGGCGCTCCAGTTTAGCCACCCCGAGAATGTTATAGGTAATGAGGATGTCGGAGAGACCGGCCGCGGCCATGACCTCAGCTTCGCCAATCTTCTGACAGGTGACGCCGTGCGCGCCGGCCGCCACCTGTCGATGCGCCAGGGCGGGGATCTTGTGCGTCTTAATGTGCGGGCGCAGGGCCAGCCCATGCGTGTCGCAATACTCTTGCAGCCGGCGGATGTTCCGCTCGACGACGTCGAGGTCGAGGAGCAGGGCCGGCGTGTCCAGGTCGTCGATCGTCACTGTCGTAAGGCTCCTTCGGTTATCCCCTTTATGAACCACTTCTGCGAGGCGACGAACAGGATGATCGGGGGAATGATCATCACGGTGTACACGGCCGCGATACGCGGCCACTCCCACACGCCCGTCCCGGCGGTCGCCTGCGCCATGGCAACGGTGAGGGTGCGCGCGGAGCTCGTCGACGTCAGCGTGTATGCTAGCAGGAACTCGCCCCACATAGCGATGAAGTTTAGCATCGCGACGACGATCAACCCGTTGGTACAGAGCGGGAGCAGGATCTGCACGAGGGTACGCAACACCGTACAGCCGTCGGTGCGCGCGGCCTCGAGCAACTCTTTGGGGATGGCCCGGAACACACCCGTCATGATAAAGGTACTGACGACGAGGTTGATCGCGATATAGGGCAGGATCAGTCCCAGCAAGCTATCCAGCAGATTGAGATCGGCGCTCACCTGATAGATGCCGATCAACGACGTGATCTGCGTGGGGAAAAAGAGCGAGGCGGCCATGACGGCCATGATGACCTTGCGCCCTGGGAATTGGAGCCAGACCAGGGCGAAACCCGCCAGGCAGGACGCGATCATGACCCCGATCATACCGCCCGCCGTCACGATGACGCTATTGAGGAAGTATTGCGGGAGCGAAGGGATATTGCTGAAGGCGTAGCCGTAGGCGTCGAACGTTGGATGGGCGGGGAAGAACGTCATCGGCGTGCTGTAGGCCTCGGGGATCGATTTGAGCGACATGGAGAACACCCAAATGACCGGCGCCACGGCGATGACGCAGAAGAGGATGAGGACCGCGTGCCGGAAGATCGGCGCGCCGGACAGGCGCGCGCCGCGGCGCCGCGCCATCGCGGCGCGCGTCGCGCCACGGACCACGTCGGCTTCCGCTTGCATCAGCGTATCTCCCGTTCCGGTCGCAGAAAGTAATACATGCCCAGCGCAACCACGAGCATGACGAGAGTCCCAATCCAGCCGATCGCCGACGCATAGCCCATCGGTTGCGCATTGAGAAAGGCCAAGTTGTACATGTAGACCGTCCAGGGATGAAACGTGTCGTGGCCTAGAATGAGGTACTCCACGAGCACACCCATGGCGGTGCTCAGGCGCAGGACCAGCATGATCAGGAGCATGGGTTTGAGGAGAGGCAGGGTGATACGCAACGCGATCTGCCACTCCCTGGCGCCGTCGATGCGCGCGGCTTCGTAGAGCTCGCCGGAGATGGTGGAGAGTCCTACGGAGAAGAAGACCGTGTGGTAGCCGAGCCCCCACCACCACTCCATGACGGCGATACAGGGGATGAACAGCGCGTCGTTACCGAGCCACAGCGGCGGATGCGCGTGGCTGGCGACGTGCAACCCGTCGATCAGCAGCCAGTTGAGCAGGCCTTGCGAGGGGTTGTAGATCCAACTCCACAGTACGAAGACCAGTGGGCCAGGGATAAGGGCTGGAATATACAGCAGACTGCGATAGATGCCCGAGATCGTCCCGTTGCGCACACGATCCAGCAGGATGGCGAGGAAGACGGGGAACAGGACACCGCCGGGGATAAAGATGGCCGTGAATTCGGCGGCCTGCAAGAGCCCTTGCCATAGGACGGGGTCCCGCACCGCTCTAATGTATTGGGTGAGTCCGACGAAGCGCGTGCCGTCGGGGTAGAGGTATCGGAAGTTGGTGAAGCTCAACCATAGCACCCGCAGGATTGGATCAGCCTGATACACCAGCAGGAAAGCCAGGAGAGGGAGTAAGAACACATAGCCGACCAGGGCGGGCCGCGCCCGCCGCGGCATCAACGCCCCGATACCGACTCGCGTCCTCCGTCCCATGGACGCAACGCTCATGTCCTGTTCCCCCTCCTTCATCTGCGCGATAGATCTATATGCGATAGACGCGTTCAACCTACGGTCATGAGTCCCGGGGCGCCCCCGCGTGCCCGACGTCCGCGGATATCCGCGGATGTCGGGCACGCGGGGGGCGGCCGGTCATCTATGCTTAGCCTTGCTGCAGCTTGAGTTGCTGCTGGAACTGCGCGTCGGCCTTGGATAGGGCTTCCTCGGCGCTCATTTGCCCCTTGAGGTAGGGCAGGAACGTCGTCAGCATGGTGCCGTTCAGGCCCAGCGAGAAGCCGTAGACGCTGTTCGGAATGGCCTTGCTGAACTTGAGCTGCTCGTGCGCCGCGTCGATCCAGCCCGGCGCCTTGCCCTTGATCTTGGGGTAGACGGAATTGAAGGGCGGGATCTGGCCCGAACTGACCACTTCCTTCGTCCAGAAGCGCTCGTCGTTCAGCAGAAAGTGCAGCCAATTGGCCACGGCCTGTTTGTTGGAGCCGTACTTGAACAGCCCCGAGCCCGTATTCCAGAACACCGAGCCGCCGGCGCCGCCGGCCGCCGGCTTGGGCAGACGGCCGATCCCGAGATCGTTGATCCCCCAAATAGACGACGCGTGGATGGCGCTATTGGGGTACTTGAAGAGCATGGCGGCCCGGCTGGACTTGAAGGCAACCTCGTCGATGGTGCCGGCCTCGACGGCCGTTCCAGGGCTGAAGAAGTCTTTCGGCGCGTACGGCAATATGCCCTTCAGGATCTTGTAGGCCTGCACGAAGACAGGGCTCTTGAAATTGGGGTAGCCCTCGGGGGTGTAGACATCGAGGCTGATGCTGTGGGCGACGGGCATGATGGAGCGCCAGGGGTGCCAGTCGTACGTGCCGCCCGCCACCGTCCCGTTACGCAGCTTCGCGGCGTTGATCCTGCGCGCCGTGTCCGTGAACGCTTCCCAGGTCGTCGGGACACTCGTGATCCCGGCCGCCTTGAACATACTTTTGCGCCACTGCATACCCGAGATGTCGAGCAACATGGGCCAGTCGTAGATTTTGCCGTCGATCGTGCCTTCCGCGCGCACGGGAGCCGGCATATCGGCCACAACGCTGGCGGGCATGTAGGCGTCCCACGGCTCGATCGCCCCGGCGGCCTGTAACTGCGCCATCTCGACGAAGGGGGTCATGCCGACATACACATCCCAGGACGACGTATGGCGGCGCGACTCCAGCAGGAACTTTTGGGTGCTGAAGTTGGTCGTCGGCGCCACGGAGATCCGCACCTGGGCGTCTTTGTTCCTGGCGTTGTACTCCTTGGTCAGCGCATTGATTTGGGGATTGAAGTCGAGGATCCAGGAGTAAAACCCGAGGTTAGCGACGCCCGACGACGCGCGCGGCTTGGCGGCGTCCGCCGCCTCGACGTCGGCGCGCGCCGTTTCAGGCCGATAGGCCTGCACAAAGGCCCCGATCGCGGCGGCGCCGAGGCCTAGTTGCGCCGCGCGCTTCACGAACGCGGATCGGGTTGTCTTCCCCGCGCACAGGCGGTGGAACTCGTGATACACGGGGTCGAAGTCGAAATTATCGGACATGAGTCCTGCTCCTCCATTGCGGCTATTCCGTATGAGTCGACGACCAGGGATACCTTGCATGTGCCGCGTGCCGGCGACGTCGAGCCTCCCGCCCAAGCGACCGCGCCTATATCACCCCCTCTCGCGCGCATCCTGCCTATTGGGCGCCGTGTGCCGTGTGGGGCGTCGCGCGCGCCAGCGCGTCGCGCACCCAGCCCATGTTCGGCTCGGGCATCATGCCGTAGTTATAGAAGGACACGCCGGCCGCGCCGAGAGCGATACAACGCTCGACCTTGGCAAGCAACTCCTCCACGGATGTACAATCCGGCGCGCACGGCCGCAAGGCAATCTCCAGCGGCATCTCCGTCGGGATGCGCGCGCGATAGGCGTCCAACTCGCGCGCGAACCGCTCGACGCCGGCAAAATAGCCCAACACGGAGACGCCGTCGGCCGCGTCGCGGGGCGGAGGGACCTCCATGCCGAACTGCCAGGCGAGGTCGGCGACGACGACGCCGGATATGTCGGGGAATCCGGCGGAGGCGGACGCCTCCTGCACGTGGACGGCCAGCGCGCCGACAGCGCGCACGGCCTCGCGAACCTCGCGCAACAACTGGGCGACCGCCGCGACGCGCACCGCCACATACCGTCCAACCTCCCCGTCGAGGCAATCCCGCCAACGATCGCGCAGGTATCCCGACACGTCGTCATCGCCTCCCCCGGCCGCGAACCGACGCTCGATCTCCGCCACGACATAGGTCCGCACCGCCGCGCCGTCCACGCCCTCCGCGCGCGCGCGGGCGAGACAGGCGGGACAGAAGCAGAGCCCCAGCAGCACCCGCACGGCCGGCGTGACCCGGATTTGCTGCATTTCATGATGGAAGCCGTGGACGAAAGGCATATAGTGCGCCGCTTCGAGTTGGATCGCGCGCAGGGGATAGCGGCGCGCAAGGTCTTGCGCCAGCGCGCAGCAATACGCCCGCACGGCCGGCTGCGCGGGGCAGAGATAGGTGATGACGGGATCATCGAACGCGTTGCGCGGCGTGTACTCGGGATAGGCCATGCCGAGACGCGTGTTGTGCAGGCAGACCGTCCAGGCGATCACGCCCAGGCCGGCCCCCTCGGCGGCGGAGCAGAGGGCCGCGAGACTATCCTCCTCGCGCGCGAGCGCGCCGACGTAGGGCTGGATCGACGACCCGGCGAAAGCGGCGGGGTCGGGACGAAAGTACACGGCGCCATCGTCAGGATAGTAGACCTTCCGCCGCGGGTTGTGGGGGAGGATGAGCTTGCCGGCATGGTAGCTCACGGCGAGGCTTACGGTATCGACGCCCAACCGCTCGCGCGCGTTCACGCAGAAGACCTCGGGCGTTTCATCCAGGACATCCCACGGATAGGCGAAGACGGAGGTGTACACGGGCAGGGCCCCTCCTCTTACCAAGCGCCGCGTTGCAGCTGCGCGTTGAAGCGGTAGCGGTCGCCGCGATACAGGGAGTTGACCGCTTCGACAGGATGGTCCTCGGGGTCGTAACTGGTGCGCTCGATGCTCAGCAAGGCGCTGCCGCGCGGCACGTCCAGCAACGCGGCGTCGCGCGCTCGCGCGTTTGTCGCCTCGATCTGTTGATCGGCCCGCACCAGCGTGACGCCGAACTCGCTCAGGACATCGTACAATGAGCGGTGAGCCAGGTCGTAGCGGAGCAGCGGACCGAAGCGCTCGGCATCCAGGTGGACGGTCTCCACACACATCGGTTCCTCGTTAGCCAGGCGTACCCGGCGGATCACCACCATCGGCGCGCTGGCGGACAACCGCAGGCGCGCGGCCACGGCGGCGGCGGAGACCTCGATACCTTGGCCCAGCACCCGCGTCCCCGCCAGTAGGCCGCGCGCGCGCATGTCTTCGGTGAAGCTCGTCAACGTATTGAGCGGTTGCTGCACCTTCGGCCGGGCGACGAACGTACCTTTGCCGGGCACGGTGTACAACAGGCCGTCGCGGATAAGTTCGCGCAGGGCCCCACGCGCGGTCATGCGGCTGATGTCGTACAGATCGGCGAGCTCGCGCTCGGAGGGCGCGCGCCCCCCGGGCAGCAAATCGCCGCGCTCTAGACGCTCGCGCAACGCCCGGATGACCTGTCGATAGATCGGCTGCGATGCGGTCTTATCCACCGTCACCATGGCGCGCCCCCAGGTTTGACTTGGCTTATACTGGTATAGGCCACTATAGAACGAGAGAAGATGCTTGTCAAGAGAGTTGGGGAAAGGGAAGAAGGCCTGTCATAATGACGATGGCGCCGACGCATGGATGCCAGGGATCGATACGGGCAGTTGTCCCCGGAAGGGGATACAGCCGAACAACGCCTCCGCGACCGCCTCCATGGAACTCGGCAAGATGCTGTAGGCGCAGCAGTAGGTGGGCGCCTCCGGGAATGCCTGCAGGTCGTAGGGAGTTCTAAGCGCGATCACCACGGTTGACATGCCGCTTTGGAGGAGGGCATCCACTAGAGTGGCCTGAGCTGGCTGCGTGGACGCGTTGATCGTGCCCACGATTGCGATGTCATACGCGCCCACTCGTTGGCGTACGGCGGCGATATCCGCGTCGCTCGGGATATGGTCCACCACGAACTCATCCACGCGCGGGTGATAGCGACGCAAGGCGTCGGCGAGGACGCAGGACACATACGACGACGTGTCGGCCGGGGTCAGGTCCTTCGAGCGCGGGACGATCACGGCTAGTCGGCTATCAACGGACAGGGCGAGCGGGAGAAGGTTGGCCCTATCGCGCACGAGCGTCACCGAGCGCCGCGCTATCTCGGTCGCCAGAGCCCCATGCTCACGGCACCCGACGATGTCCAACGACGGTTGCGACAGTGTCCCGACCCAACGCTTGAGGTCGAGAACCCGCTCCGCCGAGGCGACGATGTCGGCGGGATCGAGGAGGGCGCGCCGCGCGGCCTGGAGCACACCCGCGTAGACGTGTCGCTGCTGGTCGTCGACGTAGTCCCCGAGCAGCAGCAGATCGACGCCGGCGGCCAGGGCCGCGATGGCGTCGACGATAAGATCCTGCCCCGCGCCGATCGCTCCCATCGCCATCGAGTCGCTGATGATCGCGCCCTCGAAGCGGAGCGATCGCCGCAATATCCCGCGCAATAGCGGCGCCGAGAGGGTCGCCGGCGCCACCAAACCGCCGTCGAATGCGGGATAGGCGCCGTGTCCGGCCATGATCAGGCGCGCGCCGGCCTCGATAGCGGCCACGAAGGGGGGTAATTCGACCCGGTTGAGGCGCTCCCTATCATGGCGCAGGATCGGCGTACCGTAGTGGGAATCGATCGCCGTGTCTCCCAGACCGGGAAAGTGCTTGGCGGTGGCCGCGCCGCCGCCGGCTTGCAGCCCCCGCACCATCGCGGCGGCCAGCCGCGCGACCAGGCGCGGATCCTCGCCGAACGAGCGGACGCCGACGGCGGGATTGCGCGGGTCGCTGTTGATATCGCAGACGGGAGCGTAGTCGACGTTGACGCCCATCGCCGCGAGTTCCAGGCCGATGGCCCGGCCAACACGATAGGTGAGATCGTCCGAACGCGTGGCCGCGAGGGCCATATTGCCGGGAAAGAGCGTCGTGCCCGCGTCGATGGCCACCAACTGGCCGCCCTCCTGATCGGCGCCGATAAGCAGCGGCGGCTGACCCGACAGCCGCGCGGCCTCCTGTAACGCCGCCGTCAGGCCGCGCACCTGTGCCGGATTGACGACGTTCCAGGCCCGGAAGAGCGTGACGCCGCCCAGATGCTGCCGCCTAATGGCCGCGAGGATCTCCGGCGACGGTTCGGCGCCGGCAAAGCAGAACATCAGCTTCTGCCCCGTCGCTTGCTCTAGATTCAACGCTATTGCCCTCTTCTACAACAGGGTCGGGAGGCGCCCTTCAGCCGGGGCGACGCCGGCGAGAACCCGCAACGTCGCGCGGAGCGACACGTCACACGTGCTGTAGCCGCAGAGGCGCGCGCTCGCGCGCTGGAAACCGGACAGTATGTAGGGCGACCCCAACGACGCTACGGCCACCGGGACATGGGCGTCTTCGACTAGGCCGACCAGGGACACGAGTTCCTCGCCGACGAGCACGGCGTCGGGATCGAAACTCTGCACCTGATTGAAGTGCAATAGGGCGGCCCAACCGGCCTCGCGCGCGCGCCGCACGGCGCGCTGTATCTGTGGATCGCCAGGGGTAGGATCGAGCATGAGCACGTCGACATCGGCCCACCCGATCGACGTCAAGACAGCGCGCAACTGGACTTCGACCGATGGCGCGAAACGACGCGCCATGCGCGTCGCCATGATGAGCGGCCGCGCGGGAGGCGGCGCCAGGGTCCCGTCGACGATCGTCACCGACGCCGCGGCGATACGGTCGGCGACGGCCGCGTGCGCCGCCGTGCCTATCGCCGACCCCGCGTCCCCTGGATCGATCGGCCGCGGACGCGCGAGATCAGGGCCGAAAATGTCCATCTTGACGCGTCGCACCCCCGCGGCCGCGTCGCGCACGCGGCTGTCCGGCAATTGGCCGTCGCGGACCGCCGCCGCGAGGGCCTCCCAGGTCAGATCCCACCGGTGCGTCAGCACGAGGTCGCAGCCGGCAAGGACGGACTGGACGGCGGCAACCCGAGCGTCGAAGTTGTGCGCGACCGCGTGCATGTTCATGCAATCCGTGACGACGACCCCCTGGAAGCCGAGTTCGCCGCGCAACACGTCGGTCAGGATGGGACGAGACAGCGTCGCCGGGACGCGCGGCGCTGGATCGAGCGCGGGATACGCGACGTGCGCGGTCATGAGCATCGCCGCGCCGGCGGCGATGGCCGCGCGGAAGGGCGGTAACTCCACGGCGTCCAACCGCTCGCGCGGCTGGTCGACCACGGCGAGCCGCAGATGCGAATCCTCCACCGTATCGCCATGCCCCGGAAAATGCTTGCCGATCGCGCGCACCCCGGTCGGGGCCGACGAGTTGTCCTGAAGCCCCCGCACGAACGCGGCGCCTAAGCGGGCGACCAGCGCGGGATCGCCGCCGAACGCGCGCGTATTGATAATGGGATTGGCCGGATTGACGTTCACGTCGAGGACCGGCGCGGCGATCGCGTTGATGCCGCACGCGCGCGCCTCGGCCGCCGTGACCGCGGCCGCGTCGTAGGCCAATTGGGCGTCGCGCGTCGCCCCAAGCGCCATGGCCGTGGGCAGATATGTCGCTCCACCCATCACCAAACCCAGGCCGGCCTCCGCGTCGACCCCGACGAGCAAGGGCGTCGGAGAGACGGCCTGTAGGCGGTTGATCAGCACGGCCGTCTCCCCCGGACTATGCATCTCCGTCGGCAAAAGCCAGATACCGCCGACGCGTCCCTCTCGCACGGCCTGCTCGACGGACGTCAGATCCTGCATCGAACTGATGAACGCCCATATCAACTGGCCGATTAGCTCATCACTCATCTGGATACTCCCGCGCCTTGTCGCGCTCGTGATTGGGTGGCCATCCTGCCTACTAGATCTTGCTTAATAGGTCTTGCCTAATAGGTCATGAAGGACATACCGCTCGGCGGAGCGGTCGACTCCCGCGCCACCAACTTGGTGGATAACTCGATCCGCGTCGCGTCGAGCTCCTGGCCGAACAAGAGTTGATAGAGAACATTGGCTCCGGCGCGCCCGAGCCCCTGGAGCGGCTGCCGTACGGTGGTGAGGGTAGGGGTCATGATCGAAGATATCTCCATATCGTCGAACCCGATCACCGATAGCTCTCGCGGCACGTCGAGGCCTTTTTCCCGCGCGGCGCGCAGCACACCGATGGCCATGCTATCGTTGAGCGCGAAAATAGCGGTTGCCGCGTGGGGCAGGGACAGTAAATGACACGCCGCCTCGTACCCTCCATCGATAGTCAGATCGGCCTGCCGCACCAGCGTCGGGGTGAGAGGTAATCCGGCGGCGAGGAGGGCGGCCTGGTAGCCCGCCAGGCGATCCGCGCCGCCGGACCATCCGGCCGGCCCCGCGATGACGCCGATGTGCGTATGCCCCAGTTTGATCAAGTGCTCGGTCGCCATTTTGGCTCCGGCCCAATTTGTCGTCGCCACCACCGGTATCTCCGCGTGTATCGGCGTGACCGGGTCGATGACGACGAGCGGATAGCCATCCTGGTAGAGGGCGACAAGCTCCTCGCTCAATTCATCGGGGAGGACGAGCAGGGCGCCGTCGGTCGCGCCGTAGAGCAACCGTTCCCGGAGTGGAGCGTCGAGGGCTACCCCTTTGCGCGCGGAGCAGATGACCAGGTGCGCGTTGCGCTCTTCGAGCGCTTCGGCGGCGCCGGCGATGATCTCGGCGACGTAATCTCCCCGCAGATGAGGGACGGAGAGGCTGATCAGACCCGTATGCCCCGTATGCCCCGTATGCCCCGTATGCCCGTTCGGCCGCGCGCGAGTCCCGCGATTGCTGACGTAGCCCAGTTCACGGATATGCCGCATGACATCGGCCCGCGTCGTCGGGGAGACGTCGGGCCGGCCGTTCAGCACGCGAGAGACGGTGGCGATCGAGACCCCCGATAATGCCGCGACATCCCTCATAGCGGCGCGCGACATGGCGCCCTGCCCCTTCGTGTCGCCCGCGTTTTTCGCCATTACATACCTTTTCCCGAAAAATAACGGTACTTGGCGTACTATACGCCGGTATTCAACTCCCTGTCAAGCGATTCCCAGCCAGATAGCACACCACAAAATCATCGCCTCGCGGGCAGCATCGGCCGCTCCGGCCCGAAATGCCGGCTATTCACGCGCCGTACGCGCGCGATGGCGTAGCGTCGTCGGCGATTAGAACGGTATTGACAAGCGCCGGCCAAAGATGTTATTGTCGGGAAACAACCGGTAACTATTTCCGGTTATGGGACGGTATTCGCCGGTATACTCGGGGGTTTTGGATCCGCGGCCCCGGAGCAAGGTGTACTGAGTGTACTGAGTGCGGGCGGATGGTCTAAAGGAGGAGGCTTTTTAAGGTCGTACCCGTTTCTCCCATGTCGGACAAGAGATTCAGCTCTGGAAAGGAAGTGTACAGACCATGCAACGCACATTCCTCTCGCGGACACTCCGCGTCGGGATGACCGGCGCGCTCGCGGCGGCCGTCACCCTCGCGCCTCTCCCACGAAGCGCGGCCCACGCGGCCCGCGCCAGGGCGGCGTCCACCTACCTCACCTCGTTCACCAGTTTCCATACCACGTTTTCCGCGCGCAACTTCAACCCCTTCCTCATCGCCACGCAACTCGATTTCACCAGGGGCGCCATCTACGAGCCATTGGAAATACTAACCACGGCCGGCGGTGGCAAAACCTATCCCTATCGGGCGCCCTCTCACCATCCACCATCGGGTTGAGGGCGGACACCGGGCGTCGGAACACATCCACGACCTATTGAGCACGGTTGGCCTCACCCCCCCCGCGGAGGTGGCTCTCAAGTTTCCGCACCAACTCTCCGGCGGCCAGCGGCAGCGCGTCGCCTTCGCCCGCGCCCTGGCCGTCGACCCCGAAGTCATCCTGGCCGACGAGCCGATCAGCATGCTCGACGTGTCCATCCGCATGGGCATCCTCAACATGATGGCCCGTCTGCGCGACGAGCGCGGCCTCTCCTACCTCTATATCACGCACGATCTGGCCAGCGCGCGCTACCTCGCCGACGAGACGTTAGTCCTCTATGCGGGCCACCTGGTAGAGTCCGCGCCGAGCGAGGAACTGATGGGCGAGCCGTTGCACCCCTATACGCAATTGCTGCTTAGCGCGGTCCCCGACCCGCGCCGCGAACCGGCCAAACGGCGCGTCGAGGCGCGCGGAGAGATTCCGACCGTGGTCAACCCGCTCCCCGGCTGCCGCTTCGCCAACCGTTGCCCACATGTCATGGATGTGTGCCGCGCCGTCACGCCCGCTCTGATAGAGTTGCGCCCCACCCATCGGGTCCGCTGCCACCTCTATGGCCCGTCAAGCTAACGATGACATAGCCGAGATAGGGATAGGGGGCGCGGTTTCGGGGTACCGGGGTACCCCGCCCCCTATCAGTCCTCGCCGATGTCGGCGCGGGGAACGATCGAGACGACCTTGTCGAAGCGGTAGCGGGCGTAGAAGGGCCAGTAGCGCAGAGCCTCGGCGGCGAGCGGCGAGCCGGTCCAGCGTCGGTGCTCCGCGAGGAGCCGGTGTAGCGGTCCCCCCTCGCGCGCCTCCTCGTCGGTCAAGGGCTCGACGCGCACGTAGTCGGTGTTGAGCAAACCCCGCCCCTCGTTGGTGAACCCGTCGATGAGGTAGACCGTCCCGCCGGTCATGCCCGCGGCGAAGTTGAGCCCCACCGTGCCCAACACCACGACCGTCCCCTTCGTCATGTACTCGCAACCGTGCGGCCCGACCCCCTCGACGACGGCCGCGGCCCCCGAGTTGCGGCACATGAAGCGCTGTCCCGCGCGGCCCGCCACGTAGAGTTCACCCCCCGTCGCGCCGTAGCCGACCGTGTTCCCCACGAGCGAGGTGCTCTCGGGCGGGCATCCGAAGTCGTCCGGCGGGCGCACCGCGATGACGCCGCCCACGCTCATGCCCTTACCCACGTAGTCGTTGGCCCGCCCGCACAACGTGATGCGCAGCCCCCCCCACGCTCCGAAGCCGAGCGCCTGACCGGCGTAGCCCTCGAGCTCGACGTCGATAGGACTGGACAATCCGTCGCTCCCGGTCACGGCCACGATGTGACTGGCCAGCGTCGCCCCGATGGCGCGGTCGGTGTTGCCGATACGGTGGCGCAGCGTCACGGGCGCGCCGCGCTCCAGGGCGGGGCGCGCCTCTTCCAACAGGCGCGCGTTGAGCTCGCCGACGGCCGGCCGCGTGATACGCTTCTCGCCCACCGGTTGCGGCCGGCCCAACAGTTCGGCGTCGAAGTGGACGCCCCCGGCGGTCTCGTCCGCGAGGTCCTCGCGCGGACGCAACAGGTCGGTGCGCCCCACAAGCTCGTCGACCGAGCGGTAGCCCATCGCGGCGAGGGTATGGCGGATCTCCTCGGCCAGGAGCACGAGATACTTGACGAGGTGGACCGGTTTGCCGGCGTACTTGGCGCGCAGGCGCTTCGACTGCGTGGCGATCCCGGTCGGACAGGTGTTGAGGTGGCACTGGCGCGCCATGATGCAGCCCTCGGCCACGAGCAGGACCGTCCCCAACCCGACCCCCTCGGCCCCCAGCAAGAAGGCCTTGACCGCCTGTAGACCGGTCTGGATACCCCCGTCGGCGATGAGCTTGACCCGCTCGCGCAGACCGTTGGCGTGCAGCACGTTATGCGCGCTCTGAACGCCGAGCTCCCAGGGCAGCCCCGCGAATTTTATCGACGAGAGCGGCGAGGCGCCCGTCCCGCCGGAGTGGCCCGCGATGTGGACCGTCTGCGCCCCCCCCTTGACGACCCCGGCCGCGACGATGGCAACCCCCGTCTCGCTGACGAGCTTGACGTTCCCGCGCGCCGTGGGCGCGAACTGCGTCAACTCGTACATAAGCTCGGCGAGGTCCTCGATCGAGTAGATGTCGTGGTGCGGCGGCGGCGAGATAAGCTCGACCCCCGGCGTCGAGCCGCGCACCGCCGCGATGTTGGCCGAGACCTTGTGCCCCGGCAGTTGCCCGCCCTCGCCGGGCTTGGCCCCCTGCGCGATCTTGATCTGCCACTCCTGTAAGTGGTGCAAGTACTGCGGGGTCACGCCGAAGCGCGCCGAGGCGATCTGCTTGATGGCGCTGTTGGCCGGCCCTCCGTAGCGGTGCGAACGCTCCCCCCCTTCACCCGTGTTCGAGCGCGCCCCCACGCGATTCATCGCCACCGCGATGTCCTCGTGCGCCTCGTCGCTCAGCGACCCCCACGACATCGCCCCGCCGCAGACGCGGCCGAACCCTTCACGGTCGTCGAGGATCTTCCAGGTCGGCTCGACCTCGTCGAGCGGGATCGGCGCGCGGTCCGAGACGACGCGGTAGCGGTCGCCCACGGTAATCGGGTCACGGCTATTGATCCCTTGCGCCCACGCGGCGTAGCGCTCGCGGGCGGCGGGTTCGAGCGCTTCGGCGAAGGCGGCCACGAACGCGTCCGGCACGGCCCCCTCATGGGCCTCGTACGCCTCCATCTCGCCTTCCGTCTCGGCCACGACTTTGGGCAGCTTCGAGAAGACGGACGGGTCGAAGGCGTGGGGCAAGCCGCCCTTGCGGAAGCGCACGAAGCCCTGCTCGACGAACTTGGCGGCGGGTCCCCAGGCCTCGGCGTGGAATCCAAGCACGTCGGCGACGAGGCCGGCGAACGTGACGCCCTCGCCCCAGCGTCCCACGCCGGGACAGCAGCGGTCGACCACGGCGGCCTCGAGCCCGAGGGCCTCGAAGAGCTGCGAGCCGACGTACGAGGCCGCCGTGCAAATCCCCATCTTGCTCATGACTTTGACCACACCGGTCAGCAGCACGCGGCGCAGTCGCTCCCCTCCCGGGTCGGTCCGCGCCTCCTCATCCTCCACGCCCAGCGCCTCGGCCCAGCGCAGCGCCATCCACGGATGCGCCGCGTCGCTCCCCAGGCCCAGGAGCACGGCGGCGTGGTGCTCGTGCCAGACGTCGGCGGCGTCGGCCACGATCCCCGCGCGCGTGCGCAGGCCCGCCGCGATGAGAGCCTGGTGGACCGCGCCGACCGCCAGCGGCGTCGGCAGCGCGGCGTGGCCCTCGTCGACGCCGCGCGCGCCGCCGGGCGTCGTGGGGTCGCCGTCGCGGTCGCTCAACACGAGCACCGTGGGGACGCACGCGCCCTCGGCGCCCACTATCTCCACGGCGGCGCGCTCCAGCGCGCTCAGCGCCCGCGCCGCCCCCTCGACCCCGTCCGCGACGGCGAAAGTCGTGGAGAGGCGCCGCGTCTCGCCGAGGGCGGTGACCCAGGCGAAGCCATCGTTAGAGAGCAAGGGCGACTCCAGGGCGATCGAGCGGCCCCCGATATCCCCGTCGCCGTCGAAGAAGCCGTCGAGCCGGCCCAGGTAGGTCGTCGTGTCGAAGACGGCGCCTTCGCGGTACGGATCGATGGGCGGATTGGTGACCTGGGCGAAGCGTTGGCGCAGGTGATCGGCAAAAAGGCGCGGGCGCGCCACGAAGGGCGTGAGCTGTGTATCGTCGCCCATGCTCCAGATCGCCTCTTTGCCCCGGCGAACCATCGGCAACATGAAATAGGTCAGGTCGTCGGCCGTCACCCCGGCGGCGAGTTGCAGACGCAGGAAACGCTCGGGATCGGGAGCCGGCCGTCGAGCGGGCCCGGACGCGCTCGACGCGCCTGGCACGACGTGGCGCCGCTGCAAGGCCTCCCAATCCCGCGTGAGCGCGACGAGTTCGGTCTTGATCTCATTGTCGTGGTAGCACCGGCCGGTCTTACGGTCGAGCGCCACTATTTCGCCGGGGCCGAGTTGCTGCGTGTAGATGACGTCGTCGTGCCGGTGCGACGTCACGCCCTGCTCGGAAGCGACGGAGAGTTGGGCGGAATGTCCGTTCCCGCGCGTCTCCTCCACGAAGAGCGGGCGCAGGCCGTTGCGGTCGAGGTGAGCGATGGCCCAGCGATCGTCGCAATAGAGGAGAGCGGCCGGCCCGTCCCACGCCTCGCGCAACGCGCCGTGCAGACGGTACCACGCGCGCAGTTGCGGGTGCATCTCGGGGCTGGCCGCGTGCGCCTCGGGGACGAGGCTAAGCAGCGCCTGCACGGGCGGCAGGCCCTCCAGCGTCAGCGCTTCGACGACGCGGTCGAGCTGCGCGCTGTCGCTGCCATGGCTCAACAAGGGGGACAGACGACGGCGCGCCTCCGGCGAAAGGGCATGTTCGCGCGCGGCCAGCCAACCCTGGTTGCCGAGCAGCGTGTTGATCTCTCCGTTGTGGCACAGGCGGTGAAAGGGTTGCGCCAGCGCCCAATCGGGGAGCGTGTTGGTGGCGTAGCGCTGGTGGTACATCCCGACCGAAGCGCGGAACCCCGGGTGGCCCAGGTCGCCCTCGTAGAACGCGCCCAGAGCCGTCGACGTGACGAGCCCCTTGTAGACGACCGTATGCGCCGAGAACGAGGCGACGGTGAGGTCGAGGCGCGCGAGCGCCGCGCCCCGCTCGATCTCGCGCCGCGCGTCGTAGAGCCGGCGCTCGAAGGACGCGACGCCGAGGTGGGCCGGCCGGCCCACGAGCGCCTGAACGATCGCGGGCATCCCCTCGCGGGCGCGCGTGCCCAGCGTCTCCACCGCGACGGGAACGTCGCGCCAGCCCAGGACGGGCAACCCCGCGGCCGCGAGGCAACGCTCGACGAGAGCGCGGGCGGCGGGGATGTCGCCCGGCGGCAGGAACAGCATGCCGAGCCCGAAGGGGCTCTCCTCATGCGCCTGTCGATCGAGCGATACGTCGAAGGCGGCGGCGAAGAAGGGCGCGTACAGGTCGAACAGGATACCCGCCCCGTCGCTCGTGCCCGGGTCGCTCGCGTCGACGCGGCTGGCCGCGCCGCGGTGAGCCAGGCAGCTCAGGGCGTCAAGGGACTCTTCGACGAGGCCGCGGGTCGGCGCTCCATCCATGTTGGCGATGAATCCGACGCCACAGGCGCCGCGATCCCACTCATGCGACGGGATGTTGGGGTACAGTGCGCGCAGTCGATCGGTTGCAGCCACCACGGGCTCCTTCGCGGATGGCGCCGTTCCCGGCGATAGGGGAGAGGACGAGACCCTGTCGGCGCGCCGTCGAGCCGGACTGTGCGCGTAGCGGTTACGCGACAACGGCGGCCGTCCGCCATGGACAGGCCGCATGACATGAGCGTACCCACGGCTGCCTCTCTTGACGATGTGGGTACTCAGTTCGTGTTGTATCACGACGCGCGCGCCACCCACTACGGACGACGTGACCGAAACAGCGCCGCCATGCCTGGACACTTTATGACATGCGCCACCAGGTCGCGCCCCGTCCCCACTCGTCCGCTCACCCTTTCGCTCGTCCGCTCGTCCGCTCGTCGACACCACGCGTAGAGGTCGACACCATGCGTAGAGGTGGATAAGAAACGGCAGGCGCTGTCCTGGCATGGTATCCCTACATCACGACGAGCACGGGACCAATAGAATCAAGGAGGCGGTTATGAAGACGGCGACAAGGGCGCCCGAGCGGCGGGTGGGTTTGGAGGCGCGGCCGGCGCATGAGAACCTGGAGGGGACGGCGCGGGGGACGGCGCGGGGGACGGCGCGGAAGAATACGCGCTCGATCGCCGTCCGGCTCGCCGTCCCGACCGCCGCCATCCTGTTGGAGGTAGCGCTGGTCGTGACGCTGGGAGGCACGGTGGCGGCGGGCAGCGTGTTACTGGCGCTCGCCCTCGGCGCGCTGATCCTCTACGGGCACGGGCGCCGTAGACAAGCCCGGCGCATGGCGGCGGCCTACCGGCGGCGGGTCCACGCCGTGCGCGTGTCCCTCGACGCCGACACGAGGCCGGCGCTCCTCTCGACGTCGGGCCACGGGGTGTCGAGCCCGTCGGTCGTCGGAAGGGCGCGGCGCGCCGAGAGGTGGTAGTCGGCGCCTTCACGATCGGCGTCTCTACACAAGGGGTAATGCCGCCGGCAGAGAATCAAGACGCGCAATCGCCAGGACTCCATCGCACGTAAAGAGGGCGATTTGCCTATATGAGGGCGTTTCCTAACTACCCCTGGATGAGGTAGGCTGACCTCCTCGGCGCGGTCTGGTCCCCTTGCCGCAGGAGGTCAGCCCATGGTCCCCGGTCCGTGCGTCTCCACGGCCCCGCCGGGTAGGAGGGCGGCGTTGCCGTCGCCCTCCCCCCTCAGAACCGTGCATGCGCGTTGTCCGCGCACACGGCTCAAGCAAGCCACGTGCGGAGCCAGGATCGCGTGGGCTCATGGGGAGCCGGTATCGTTTCGTCGCCCTTGCTCCCCTGTTTCTGTTGGTGGCAGTATAGGTGTTCCAGGACCAAGTTATCGTAGGCATCCTTTCCGCCATCCCGCTTTGGTTCTACGTGGTGCCTGTGGAGGTCTTCCTCGTTGCAGAGCGACTCCCCACAGGGTCGGCAGACGTCGTGCTGAGAGCGGGCGATCGTGCGATCGCTCCGTGACAACTCCGTGGCCCTATGCCGCCAGTACTCCCGCGGGCTGGGGTCATCGGGTGAGGCTGTGCCCTTTACTAAATGCTTCCACGCTGGAATCGCGGGATAGAGCGCGCGTGGTAGCCGGCATCTATCCCGCACGCCAAACACCCAGGTGTCGTCCCTCGGCGCGTTCAGTCGGCCCCAGTACCGGCTCCTGCGCCAGTACCCAGGCTTCGTTGGGTGGGCGCGCTTGGTGTAGCGCACTTCCGTGTGGGACATCCAATCGTCGAGGTTGCGGAAAGTTTCGGATGCCATGACCGTGCGGAAATAGCCGGCCCAGCCCC